>Ga0210003_1002291_pt1 | contig 16302 bp, 14 predicted proteins | sample LantaG_FD_182804 | JGI IMG/M metagenome (GOLD analysis project Ga0210003, IMG submission 182804) | Deep subsurface microbial communities from Baltic Sea to uncover new lineages of life (NeLLi) - Landsort_02402 metaG (SPAdes) (version 2) | ecosystem: Environmental > Aquatic > Marine > Oceanic >...
AGGGTCTTCCAGATCCAGCAGCGCAACTCCGGCCCGATAAATAGGCCCGGCCGATGTCATCTTCACCCCATGATAAATCTCCAGCCATCCTTCGGGGGTTTCAATCGGGGCAACTGAAGCTCCGATTCGGTAATCATCCCAATATCCGCCCCGGGGCATGAACGCCACTTCCGAATCGCCCCAGTGAATCAGATCCGGCGAGTACGAAACCCAGATACTGCCGCGTCCCAGGCCGATGGGCCGATCCAGCCGGGCATAGCGTCCGTTGATTTTGCGGGGAAACAGGATGCCGTCTTTGTTGCCCGGTTCGGAGATCAAAGCAATCCGTTCATAATTGGTATAGTCTTCGGTTTTGGCCAGTGCGATGCGCGGCCCGCTGTCGCCTACGGCGGTATAGACTACGTAGCAGGTTCCCTCGACTACGGTGACTCGCGGATCTTCAATGCCTTTGCTTTCGTACTGGGCAAACGGGCCTTCCCTGGCCGGCAGCATCACTGGTTCTTTGTCCAGAGTAAAGTGGTATCCGTCGCGGCTGCGGGCCAGCGCGAAAAAGGAATACCCGTGCTGTCCTTCGATCCGCAGCAGGAGATATATCCCTTCCGGCGTTTCGATGGGCGCTCCGTTAAACACCGTATTGGCCGGAAAGGGAAGGTCGCCTACTGTAATTACCGGATTGCCTTCCCAGCGATGCAGTAAATCCCTACTGTGTTTTTTGCCGTGTGCCATGCTTGTACCCCTTATGACGAGAATTGGTCCATGATTGCTGGAATGGTGGTGGTACCCAAACAGATGCAACTGTTGGATGCTCCGTAAAACAGATGTAGTGTTCCATCTTCATCCAAAAGGGCTCCCGTACAGAAAACCAGGTTGGGCATATCGCCCAGGCGTTCGTACATTTCGCGTGGTGAAAGAATCGGAACCCCGGTACGGCCAATGATACGAGTCGGTTCTTCCATATCCAACAGAGCCGCTCCAATGCGGCATATCGGTCCCGCGGAGGTGTCTTTGACCCCGTAATAGATTACCAGCCAGCCGTGGTCTGTTTTCAGAGGCGCTGGGCCGATCCCGATCCGGCTGGGATCCCAGTAGCCACCTCGAGGGTTCAGCACCAGTTCACTGCGGCCCCAATGCTTGAGGTCCGGGCTGTAGGTGATCCAGATGTTTCCCGTACCAGGACGCTCAAGACGGGCGTAGTTTCCCTGGATCTTCGCAGGAAACAGGACGCCGGCTTTGGTATCCGGCTCAGAGATTATTCCCAGCCGTTCGACCGTTTTGAAATCATCTGTCTTGGCGATGCCCAGACGGTACCCATGTTCGCCCAGGGCGTTATACATGATGTAATAAGTTCCATCGAGAAATGTGGCACGGGCATCGAGTACCCCATTGATTTCATGTTGGAGAAACAAAGGATCGGTCGAAGGTTTGAGGAAGGGTTTCGAATCCACCTTGATAATACCATCTTTGTTGGGACGGGCCAAATGAACACACCGCTGTCCTGAAAGGGTTTCGATGGTCACCAGCAACAGTGGCTGATCCTGAAAGTCAACCGCACTGGCATTGTGAATGTCCGAAACCTGAAAATCCAGATCGCTCAAACCAATCAGCGGATTCCCCTCCCAGCGGTGGACTATATCCTGCCCTTTGGATCGGCGAAATATGCCGTTTAGCTTCAAAGTCATACGCACACTCCTTTTAAATGTAAGAGCCTCTTGCAATCCCCCCGAAACGCGATGTTAAGTCACATTTGCTGATATCGGGAGGGCGATTTAATCCTGTTTCTTCTAACAACCCTCAAAAACAGAGGTAAAGAATTGATTCATACAAGACAGAATTAAACCACCGAATACATCAGAAGTCAAATGATTAATTAGTTCCTGTTGCGGAAAGCACCAAAAATAACAAAGCATTAACCGTCCGATTTTGGACAAGGTCGGCTTCATTGTCATTTTCGTTGAACTGTCCGCAACGCTCGTTAACAAGTTGATAAATCACTTTTCTGGGCAGACCGTCTCTAACGACACTCTCAAGAACAGTCTGTTTGGGTTACTTCTACCTCAGTAAACTGACTAATAATGCCTCTCCAGACAAGCTATGAGAAATGCAATTCAATAATGTCTTTGTCGTTCAGGATGTGGTTTCGCTGGGCGTTTTGGCCGTCGTAGACGCCGGTGCCCCAGATTCTTGCGGATTTTAATTTTTCAGCCAAATGGCGGTGGATATGGGTGGCCAGGTCCATGACTGTTGAGCCGACAGGCAGTGTGAACGGTTCGGTCATATCGGCGGGCTTGCCGGGCGGTTTTGCGTAAACGCGGATGATTCCCAGCAGCTCGAACAGCTTCGCAGGGAGTTTTTCAAGCCCGGCACCTGTCACGGCGGAAATCTCGACAAATTCCAGGGGGCGCTCACACAATTGCTTTAAGCTTTCGAGAGCACCGGCTTCGGCTATGTCGGATTTCGTGCAGATGCAAAATGATTCCTTGGCAAGGGCGTTGCCCTGGTCATCGGAGGCCGGAGTTTCGGCATTGATGAGCAGGTCTCTCGATTCCAGAAAGTCCATACAGACGCCGAACTGCTCGGCCACGTCGCCGGAAAGGTCGATGACAATCGCAATCAAATCGCAGTTGCGGTACGTCCCGACCTGGCCCGGCGCGCTGTAGTCGGCGGTAATCGGCGGCATATCGACCAATTCTATATGAATGTCTTCGAACGTCACCATCCCCGGCACCGGCACGCTCGTTGCGAAAGGGAAATCCGCTACGTTGACCTTCGCGTTTGTCAGGGCGGCAACGATGGAACTCTTGCCGCAGTTAGGCGTTCCTAAAAGAACGATTTGACCTGAACCACCCCGGGGCACGTGAAATATATCCACGTGTGAGCCGCCCTTTTTCTGTGTGCCGGCGTCTTTCAGCCTGCTGAGTTTCTTACGCAGGTCGGCTTTCAAGTGGTCCGTTCCCTTGTGCTTGGGCATTACGGCCAGCATCCGCTCGAGCGCGAGGATCTTCTCGTCGTTCGTCGTGGCGCTTTTATACCACTTCTCAGCCTTAAAATATTCCGGTGTCAGATTCGCAGGCATCGTAAGAAAGTAAAAAGTAAAAAGGTAAAAGTAATAAAACGGATGCTGCTATTTCTCTCTTCGAGCATTGATTACAATTTGGGCAATAATTCGGCAAATTTCATCCGACTCCTTGATCAGAGAATCCAAGCCTGTCTTTTTCGCAATGTGAAGCGCTTATCAATCTAAGCCAATATTTTGTCTCACGCGCTTCCTTAAGAGCGATATTGTATTTATGTATAAAGTCAGCTCTGCTTTCCGCAGCTTGAGCCTCTTCGATATTAGCACCGATAGAAGTACCGGATCGCAGAATTTGCTTTGCGAGCACCCTTGTCGATCCTCTGCCATCATCAAGCTGGTTAGCCAACTCGATTATTCTCAAAGCAAACTGAAAGGTTCTGGCAACAATATCTGGTGGCTTTGCCACACTACTTTGCTCCCTTTTTCCTTTTGCCTTTTTACTTTTTCCTTATTCGCTGACTTTTTCTGCGATGAGGTCGCCGACTCCGCTGGTCGAATATCCCATCCGGCCGGCCTGCATCGATTTCATCTTGTTGGCTGTGGCGAACTTTACGGCATCCTCGATGCACTTGCCGGCTTCTTCCTCGCCAAGGGTCTCGATCATCATTTGCCCGGCACAAATCGCCGCCAACGGATTGATAACGCCCTGGCCTGTATACTTCGGCGCGCTTCCGCCGATCGGCTCAAACATGCTGACGCCTTCGGGATTGAGATTGCCGCCGGCTGCTATGCCCATGCCGCCCTGAATCATCGCGCCGAGGTCGGTGATGATATCGCCGAACAGATTGCCGGTTACGATCACGTCGAACCATTCGGGGTTCTTGACCATCCACATGCAGGTGGCGTCAACGTGGTAGTACTCCCTTTCAATATCCGGATACTCGGCTTTGCCCATCTCGTGGAAGGCCCGGTCCCACAGGTCATAGATGTAAGTGAGCACGTTGGTCTTGCCGCACAAGGCCAGCGTATTCTTCTGGCTTTTGCCGCGAGCCTTCTTGCCGTGCTTGCGCGCGTACTCGAACGCGTACTTCAGACATCGGTCCACCTGGAAGCGATTGTAAACGGCCGACTGCACGGCCACTTCGTGCGGCGTGCCTTTCATCGTAAAACCGCCCGCGCCCGTGTACGCGTCGCCCGTGTTCTCGCGAACGACGACAAAGTCGATATCCTCGGGACTCTTGTCCTTCAGCGGCGTCTCGACGCCCGGGTAGAGCTTGACCGGACGCAGGTTAATATACTGGTCCAGCTCGAAGCGGGCTTTTAGCAGAATGCCCTTTTCGAGGATTCCCGGCGCGACGTCCGGGTGCCCGATGGCTCCCAACAGAATTGCATCAAATTGGCGAAGCTCTTCAACGCCGCTGTCCGGCAGAGTCTCGCCGGTCCGTTTATATCTCTCGCCGCCGAAATCGAAATCGGTCAATTCGAGCTTGAAACCAAACTTATCCGCAGCGGCTTTCAACACCTTTACCGCTTCGGCCGTAACTTCCGGCCCGGTGCCGTCGCCCGGCATTACTGCAATCTTATAAGTCGCCATTTCTACCTTTCTTAATTCTTTTTTACTTTTACCTTTTTTACTTTTTACTTAACTCAGGTACTATACTCTACCCGGCCCGGATTATCAAGAAAATCTATTAGAAGCCGCAGAATAAGCGAAGCAATGTGTGGCAGCCACTGAGCGAACGAAGCAATGATTGGCAGCCACTGAATGAGCGAAGCGAATGAAGTGGATGGTAATAATGTTTCAAGAAACAGAGAATCTCGCTATAATACTCCAACATGGAAGCAGAGAACTTCATCAGAAAGAAATGCAAAAGATACAACATCTCGGGGCATGCCCATGGTCTTACCTTCAGTTGCTACAGGAACCAGAAATTTCTTTTATGCGACAGAACATGTCAATGGCTGATTGAGTCCATTGAAAGGGCAGGTTCTGGCAGAAAGGCGGAGGATATGGGAAACACCATCCACTTCGCTCACTCCGTTCACTCAGTGGCTGCCACACGTCCGTCACCCGTCGTATGGTCGATATGTTGTTCTTTACAAACCATTAAAATATGCCGCCTAAAAAATGCGAAAGTTTACCCTAATATAATAATATACAATACTTATCCGCCGCTCATTTGTCGGACTTATTGTTACTCAAAACTGATCGATCTATTTTCCGCCTTTGCTGGTTCTATTATGATTCGGACTTTCGTCTAAGGCAAGAAAGAATCCCGACCGAAGTCGGGATTCTTCGTTTTTTCTGGTTATGGTATGGTGGGCTTTAGCCCACCGGACAAATTATGGTGGGGGCAATTCTGTAAAGCATCCCTTAGGGAGCCCCACCATACAATTCTTTTTCAGAATTGGTGCGATTCATCGCACCCTACCTAATTACATCTGCATACGAAGCAGGCTTGAAACCTGCCAACTAATTATCTCGCATCGTTCGATTCGGCGAATCGTACTTTTTTTGCCTTCTCTATTGTAAAGCTGCCGTCTTCAGCACCGAGTATCCGGCTGCCGTTGAAACTCAGGTTCTCAATAACCACGTTCTCGACACTGTGCGTGTCATTATATCCGATTAAGTACGATTTTGGAAGCTTCAGTCCTGTAACGGCGATGTTCTTAAAGTAAATATTCCTTATATGCCCGCGTTTAGCCGCAAATTCCTGCTCTTTATCCGCTTCCGGACGAATCCACTGGCCCAGCGGGCTTTTCTTGCGCTGCGGATTTTGACGATGAAGCTCCCACGGGCAGTCTCCGCTGTATATCGACAGCCCAACCCTCAGCTCGATCAGCTTTTCCCGCGAGTCCTCGATGCGAATGTCCTCGAAACGTATATTCTCGACCGTGGCGAAATCGCCGTTATGAATCGTAAACGTTCCGCCCCGCTCGACGTGAATAATATCGCAGTTCCTGAACAGAATGTCACTGACACTCTTTGTCTGAAGCTCAAAGCCGATTTCCATCGCATTGCCCCACTCGGCATTCCACAGGACCGAGTCGATAACACGAACGTTCCGGACGTTGCGCAGCCCGCTTTCGCCCTCCTCGAAATATCCGGGCGAGGCCTTGACGGCGATACAATCGTCTTTGGTTCTCAAGAAGCAGCTCTCAATGCTAAGATTCGTGCAGCCGACGATATCCACGCCGTCGTCGTTGTCACGCCAGCCGACGACTTTGACATTTTGGAACCTGACATTGTCCGACTTGACCGGCACGAGAGTCCAGCCGAAACTGTTGAAAACGATGATCCCATTAAACTCCACATCGGAGCAGCCGGACAGTTTGACCATTTGCGTTTTGTAATCCCGATGGCTCCCGTCCAGAATGCCGCGTCCGAGCACCCGCGCATTTTCAGCTCCTTCGGCTCTTATCCTGCCTCGGACAATCGCCCCGCCGGCGATATAAATTGTTTCTCCGCTGCCCAGTTTTATTTCGCCGGCCTGGTGAATCTTGCCGCCTTCGAAGTACCGGACATTATCATCACCCGGCTTCGGCGGGTTCTGTTCGAGCGGGTTAGCGAAAAGAAACAGGGGTCGTTTGATATCGCCATTTATCTCTACGCTCAGGTTGCAGGGCCGATCCAGTTGAAAGCTGACGGTTCTGCCCTTAATCGAGCAGGCGATACCGTGACTCTTCGGCCGGATATCGACCGTCTCGACATCTCTGCCTGGTGTCACCGAGACCGTCACCTTGCCGTCGAACGAGAAATACGCAAACGCCGCCACTTTCGAATCGTAGACAGCCGTCTCTTTGCCGCCGACCTTTACGACAAAATCGTCCGCCAGCTCGGCGCCGCTCGGTGCCGGGTACGTCACCACCGTCGTTTCCGCACCCAAAGCTCCGGCCGCCATACAACCGAGCGCGGCAAAAACCAATACAATGAATATGGCCTGAGATATTCTCTTTGTTTTCATGTAATATTCCTTCATTCGATTTCCCTGCCGTACAGAGACTACACCTTCTTCCTGAAATCCTTCAACTGCTCCGGCGTCGGCACTGTGGCCTTCGTTTGCCTGAGCCATTGGTGCAGCAGCCGGCGAAGCTCGGCCGCCTTTTCCGGCATACTTCCGGCCAGGTCGTTCTTTTCGCCTAAATCGTCTTTCAGATTGTACAATTCGACGCTGTTGTCTTCGTACCATTCGATAAGCTTGTAATCGCCGGCGCGCACGGCCCCGCTCGGTCGATTTCCGCTTCCGTGATAGTGCGGGTAGTGCCAGTAGATGGCCTCGCGCTTCAGCTTGCCTGTGCCCATCAGCAGCGGCACTATACTCACGCCGTCAATGTGCTGTTCGGGCAACAGGGGCATACCGGTCATTTGCAGCATGGTCGGATAGAAATCCGTGCTGGTCACCGGCTCGCTGCAAACCACGCCGGGCCGAACCACGCCGGGCCACTTGATAATCATCGGCTCGCGAATGCCGCCTTCGTACAGCCATCCCTTGCCGGCACGCAGCGGCAGATTGCACGTCGGTCCCTCCCGCGCCACGGTTGACAGGCCGCCGTTGTCGGACATGAATATAACCGCCGTATTGCCGGCCACACCTAATTCCGCCAGCTTGCTGGTCACCCGGCCGACGCTCTCGTCCACGCTCTGCACCATCCCGGCGTAGACCGGATTGTCCTGGACCTGCCTGGTTTTGTATCGGCCGTACACTTCGGCAAAGCGAGGCCCGTCCGCCTTGGGCATCTTCTCGGCCTTGGCCTTATACTTGTCTGTCAGGGCCTGCTTCGATTCGGTCGGCGTGTGAACCGCATAGTGAGAGAGGTACAGTAAAAATGGCCTGTCCTTGTTCGCATCCAGAAACTTGAGCGACTCGTCGGTCAGCCGGTCCGTCAGGTACTCGCCTTCGGCGCCGCCGGGGGGCATCGTTTCCAGAGTCCGGTTCCGCTTGCTGTAGGGATAGAAATATGTCGGCGGCGCGCCGGAAGAATCCCCGCCTATATTGATGTCGAAACCCTGCCGGTCGGGATAATACTTCGCCCGGTCGGGGTCATTTGTCGCCAGGTGCCACTTGCCGACAAAGCCGGTGGCATAACCGGCCTGCTTCAATGCCTCGGCGATTGTCACCTCTTCGAGCGGCATATAATGCCGGTAAGCAGTCGGCTCATTCGGCCCGCCGATCCATTGAGTGATCCCCAGCCTGGCCGGGTATTTGCCCGTCATGATACTGCCTCGCGTAGGCGAGCAGACGGGGCAGGCGGCGTATGCATCGGTAAATCGCATCCCTTCACTCGCCAGTTTATCGATGTTCGGCGTCTCGTAGAAAGTGCTGCCGTAGCAGCCTAAATCCGCCCAGCCCAGATCGTCGATCAGGAAGAAGACGAAATTAAGTTCCCTGCTCTTTCTCCGTGCGGCCGAAGCTGCTTTACCGAGGCCCAAACCAGCCGGCCCGGCCAGCGCCGCCGCACCGAAGCCGACAGCCTTCAAAAAACCACGTCTGTTCATCGAATCGTTCTCGTTCATCGTTCCACCTCGATAATGCAGTTTCACTGCTCGGCCATAATCGCGGACTTGCAGCTACAAGTGCCGTGATGTCCTTTTTTACTTTGCCCGCATACTATACGTTACGCGGCCCGCATTATCAAGGGAATCTAAGCAGTGTGTCTTACAATTTGTGGCAGCCACTGAACGAGCGCAGTGAATGAAGTGGATGGTAATAATGTTTCAAGAAACAGAAAATCTCGCTATAATCTTCCTATATTGAGCAAAGGCAGTTCATCAAAAAGAAATGCAAAAGGTACAACATCCCTGGTCACGCCCATGGTCTTACCTTCAGTTGTTACAGGAACCGGAAATTTCTCTTATCCGAAAGAACTTGTCAATGGCTGATCGAGTCCATTGAAAGGGCGAGGGAAAAGCACAACTTCTCTTTATGGGCCTTTGTTTTCATGCCCGATCACGTTCACCTACTGATAAATCCGATGGATGAGCAGTATAGTATTTCCAACATCCTGAAGGACATCAAATCCGATATCGCAAGAAAAGCTGTAAAATATCTGAAGGAAAACAAACCTTCCGAATTGTCAAAGTTAAGTACTGCTCAGAAGTACAGAAAGTACAGGTTCTGGCAGAAAGGCGGCGGCTATGACAGGAACATTATTAAAGAAAACACACTGATGCATGCTGTTCAATATATTCATAATAATCCTGTAAGAAAAGCCCTCGTCGATGAGCCGGGCAAATGGTACTACTCAAGCTACAACTGCTGGATGAATGGTGCTGATGAACCAATCAAAATTGATAAAGAGACCTGACCGTTGTTTTAAGGGGAAATACCATCCACTTCGCTCATTCTATTCGCTCAGTGGCTGCCACGCTTCGTCCGCTTACTCATTCGTTTTCTGGTTCAACTACGCGACAGACGTCTTTTCCGCACTGCTTACATTTACCTCGGAGAATCAGGTCTTTACCATTCATTTCTGCGGTTTCGAGAAGGATTGTTACAGAGCCGAGACATCTGCCGCAGATAACATTATCGAGGATCTTCTTCCGGGCCCATTCGGGTATTTTCTTCCACCGGCATCGGGCTTCTGGTGTGAATGCATCTTCGGGTTGAATCTGTCTTATCATATTTTGTTTTCTTTCAGCCTCGTGGGATTTTCAACTTGTTGCACACACTACCCGTCTTATAATGAATTCCATCTAGTGCTGAAATTTAAGGCGCGTACAAATTCAAAAGTATTGCAGCACTCCACTCCAAGATCAGCGGAAACATCGGGCAGATGTCGATTCCCCCGTTGCCTTCGGGGCTTAGATACCTCTGTGGTCACTATACATCTGATTGCATGATCTTTGAGGGCATATGCTATTAGGAATGGATCGCGGCCTATTTTCACTATCTCATCGTCAGTGAGATCCGAAGCATATCCCTGGTCGGTTGCGTAAGAGACCAATGAGACATCGACTTCCTCTTGAAGAAGGAGAGCTGTCTTAATAGATTCTTGCTTTACCCATTGTGCAAGTTCATCATTGCCGTCACTAACCTCTTCATACACTTCAAGTGGCATTTTTACTTGACCATTCACGCCACCATTCTCGAGCCATTCCCAGAATTCGGGAACACGTTCAAGCGGATAGTAGTCCCGATTTGCGTCAATAAGAACATTTGCATCTAACAAATAAAGCAACTGTGTCCCCTATAACAATCTACCGGTACCAATAAGGGTTTGTACGTTTTTAGCTTTGACACCGAGCACTTTTCCCGCTTTGGATGTTGTTATTGCACCGGCACGCATCATAGCAGAAACAAGCTCAAGTAATGCCTTACCTATACGATGTCGACGGACAGGATAATATGGTACACGAATTTCTTGGTCACGTGCCTTTATGCGTCGTTCGTTCCGTTGGGCGATCCACCTTCTTCGAAAGGTTTCACTTAGGAGTTTCCAACTCTCAAAGTTGATATTGCCCATTCGATATAGTTTGTAAGTAACCATAGAAGAACTAAGATTCCTATCCGCTGCAAATTCGCCGATTCGTCTCTGAGCTGATTCCAAATCCGTTCTGTCGTTAACATCAAGTTGTTCAAGCTCTGAGTTGGACAATAGGAACTCACTTGCAACATCATTACAGAACTTTTCGATTGAGATTTCGGCTCTCCAGCCGCTAACACCAGTCTGTCCAAGCCAAATATGAACAAGTTCATGAACTAAGGTGAATGACCATGCTGAATGAGCATCTTGATCGTTGATTATCACAAATGGTGCTATATTGTCTGCCAGAGCGAATCCGCGAAATGTTTCTAAATCTATAGCTGTGTGATAGCTTCCAAGGTTACCAATGAGTAGAACGAATATTCCTGCTGCTTCAACTCGATTACGCAATAACGTAAACGCCTCGGAAGGAGAATCCTCTGCACGAAATTCGTCTCTATCAATCTGAAGCGTTTCTTGAATAGATGACAAAACTGCAGATATCCCTTGAGACACCCTTAGCGATCCAACGAACGCAAGAGGTTCAGTATCCTCTTCGTCCTCGAGCATTGCTCGAACCATACTCTGTCTGGCTTTTACATCGCGAATCAATGCATCCAACAAAGCCTCATCAGTATCTGAGTAATCCTTCGGCAGTGTCCGGAAATCCTGACCACGGTCACCTTTTCGGGGCGGTGCTGTCATGTAGAACGCCAATAGTGGTCGTCGATACTGTTTTGCCATTTTAGCTATAACCGATCGAGTAGGCACGTCATCACCAGACTCCAAAGCAGTAAGTCGATCAATAGCGGATACTCCTCGTGCTTCACGAATAGCAAGCTTCTTAGTAGCTTCCTCCAAGGTTAGCCCAGCAGTTTCTCTGGCCCAACGGATTATGTCCGGATTTACTTTTGGCATTCTTCTTCCAGATATATGTTTTTCATTTTGATTTATTCTATCAATTTACTGCTTGTTAGAATTGATAGGGTAAATCTGAAGGCGCCGTACTTATTAATTTCTTTGCTTGGCACTCTTTCGTATCTCACATAAAGGTCTCCCATCAGATACGTTAAAAACTTCCTTGTTCCTCATGCATAAGCTCTATGTTATCAAAACACTTTCAATTTGTCACGTATTATCTGGGAAATCAAGCAAGAAAAAATCCACGTTAATCTGCGAAATCCGCGGTTAACTTTTACTTTTCTCTATGTGCTCGAGCAGTCCGCCGTCGTTGATTATTTCGAGGGCGAAGTCCGGCAGCGGATTGAAGCTTATCTCTGTGCCGGCTGTTTTGTTCTTTATCACGCCGGCTTTGAAATCTATATCCAGCTCATCGCCGTCGTTTATCTTCTCCGGAGCATCTGATGACTCGATCAGATAGAAGCCGTTATTGATTGCGTTGCGATAGAAGATTCGCGCGAAGGATTTTGCTATTACTGTCTGCACGCCCGCCCCACAGATCGACCAGATGGCGTGCTCTCGCGAGGAGCCGCAGCCGAAATCCTCGCCGGCTACAATCACATCGCCCTTGCTGACCTTATTGACAAAGTCACCATCCAGATCCTCCAGGCAATGGCTCGCTAATTCGGCCCTGTCATCGGTATTCAAGTACCGAGCGGGGATGATTTCATCCGTATTGATATGATCTCTTTTATATACATGTGCTATGCTCATCGCTAAGCTCCTTAGCTTACAAGTTCTAAATTCTAATTTCTAAATACTAAACAATATCAAAATTCTAAATATTAATGTTCAAAATGTTATTTACTCTTTGTCACAATCGACCCGAAGATATGGGTAAGCTCACGAGCCTCATTCTCTAAAGCTTCTCTCTGCTTCTCATGTTCGTTTCTAATATCAGTATCTACCAGTCTCAACCAGTACCGGCTCTCTTTGGCTTCCTTCCGGCATATCTTAATCCTCATTAAAAAATCCTTTTTGCTCAAAGCTTCGTTCGCCTCTATATAGTTAGCTCCAATGGATCCCGATGACCTTATAAGTTGCTTGCCATCTTCCATGTTCGCAGGCGTTTTCTTCAACCCGGCGACGAATTTCCTTACACGTTTTGCGAATTCGAGTGTTCTGTCCTCAAGGTCGTACCGTTTTGAATTTTCTTTTTCGGTCATTTGAAATTTTTTAGAATTTAGGATTTAGATATTAGGATTTCCTCAAAGGTATTTCCTCGGATCGGTTATCTTTCCTGTTACTGCGCTTGCCGCCGCGGTTGCGGGGCTGGCCAGGTAGACTTCGCTCTTTGGATGTCCCATTCGGCCGACGAAGTTCCGGTTCGTTGTGCTGATGCACTTTTCGCCGGAAGCGAGAATCCCCATAAATCCGCCTAAGCACGCTCCGCAGGTCGGGGCGGCGATTACGCAGCCGGCGTCGTAGAAGATATCGAACAGACCTTCATCCTTCGCCTGCTTCCAGATTACCGGCGTGGCCGGCACGATCAGCGTGCGAATGGCGACTTCTTTGCCGTCGAGAATTTTCGCGGCGATTCGCAAATCCTCGATCCGCCCGTTCGTGCAGCTTCCGATATACGCCTGGTTCATTTCCATGCCGGCACATTCGCCGACGGGCACGCCCCCGCTCGGCAGGTGCGGCAAAGCCACCATCGGCTCGAGCGCAGAGCAGTCGAACTCTTCGGTCGAAAGGTACTCGACATCTTCGTCGGACTCGAAAACGGTGTAGTCTTCTCCGCCCTTGAGATGCTCGTCGAGATACTTTCTGGTGACATCGTCGAACCCGATTATGCCGCTCTTAGCGCCGGCTTCGATGGCCATGTTAGTTATTGTCATTCGAGCTTCGGCCGACATTTCGGCAAGGGCCGGGCCGACGAATTCCATCGCCCGGTAGAGAGCGCCGTCGACGCCGATTCTCGCAATCACGGCCAGAATCACGTCCTTACTGTAAACACCCGGCCCGAGTGAGCCGTTCAGAACGAACTTAATCGAAGCCGGGACTTTGAACCACAGCTCCCCGGTAGCGATGGCCGCGGCCGCGTCGGTCGAGCCGATACCCGTACTGAACGCCGCAAAGGCCCCGTATGTGCAAGTGTGCGAATCCGAGCCGACGATCACTTCTCCCGGCCGGATGTGCCCCTGCTCGGGCAGCAGCGCGTGACATACACCCGCCCTGCCGAGCTTGTAATAGTGCTTGATTTTGTGCCGCTTCGCCCAGTCGTCGAGCCGCTTGTGAAGCTCGGCGCTCTTGATGTCCTTGGCCGGCTGAAAATGATCGGGCGTTACCACGATCTTCTCGCGGTCGAACACGGTGTCGATACCTTTGCCTTCCAGCATCGAAATCGCCGGCGGCGTCGTGACATCGTGACACATCACGATATCGATCTTAGCATCGACAAGCTCACCCGGCACAACTGTTTTTTTGCCGGCCGCTCTTGCCAGAATTTTCTCGGTTATTGTCATTCCCATTTTCTTCTCTATTCTCCGTTAATTAAAGTTCCGCTTTGATGTCGGCCTTTCCGCCTTTTTCTTTGTCCGCGACCATTCGGTTGATAGCGTCGACGTAAGCCTTCGCGCTGGCTTCGATTATGTCGGTCGAGATGCCCCGGCCGGTGAATATTCTGCCGTCTTCGATAATTCGAACCGTCGCTTCGCCGAGCGCATCTTTGCCGCCGGTGACAGCGCGGATCGAATAGTTTTCCAGCTTAGGCGATAATCCCGTGGCCTGGCGAATCGCTTCGTACGCCGCATCGACCGGGCCGTCTCCGCAAGCCGCCGCCTGTTTGATTTCGTCTTTAATTTTCATCTTAACGCTCGCCGTCGGAAGCGTGCCGGTCCCGCTGGCTACGTGCAGATATTCAAGCTCGTAGACATGTTCGACAATATAGATTTCATCGCTGATAATCGCGGCGAGATCCTCGTCGAAGACCTCTTTCTTCTTGTCGGCCACGGCCAAAAATCGCTCGTACGTCTTCTCCAGCTCTTCCTTGGACAACGTGTATCCCATCTCTTCGAGGCGGTGGCGAAGCCCGTGTCGGCCCGTGCGCGCCGTCAAAACAACGCGGCTCTTGGCCAGCCCGATCGTCTCCGGCCTCATAATTTCGTACGTCTCACGCTTCTTCAAGAACCCATCCACGTGAATGCCGGAGCTGTGCGCGAACGCGTTACGGCCGACAATCGCTTTATTGGGCGGGACGGGCGTTCCGAGCATGTCGGCAACCATTCTGCTAGTCCGGGAGAACTCGCGCGTGTTGATGTTGGTCTCGACGTCGTCGAAGAAGTCACGCCGTGTGTGGATCGCCATAACGACCTCTTCGATAGCCGCGTTGCCGGCCCGCTCGCCCACGCCGTTTATCGTTCCCTCGACCTGCCGCGCACCGTTTTTTACGCCGGCAAGAGAATTAGCCACCGCCAACCCAAGATCGTCATGGCAGTGGACACTCAAAATCACTTTGTCGATGTTCGGCACGTTGGCCCTTATCTCCCGCATAAGGGCGCCGTACTGCTCCGGCATGGCGTAGCCCGTCGTGTCGGGGATATTCAAAACGGTCGCCCCGGCGTCGATCACGGCTTCGAGTATCTCGTAAAGAAACGCCCTATCGGCCCGGCCGGAATCCTCAGCGTAAAATTCGATATCGTCGACGAATTGGGCCGCGTGCTTAACCGCCTCGACGCCCATCTTCAGGATCGTCGCCTGCTTTTCGCCTATCGTCTTGCCGTACTTCTCGTCGGCGAATTTTCCCATTATATGGATTTCCGAGACGCCGATCCCCGTATGGATTCGTGCCCGTTTCGCCTTGGCGAGAGCCTTTTGGGCAACGTCGATATCCTCTTTCCGCGCCCTGGTCAGGCCGCAGATGACCGGCCCTTCGATATTCTCGGAAATCAGCCTCACCGCCTCGAAATCCTCCGGCGACGATGCCGGAAAGCCCGCCTCGATGATATCGACGTTCAGACGCACCAACTGCCGGGCGATTTCAAGCTTCTCTCTCGCCCCCAAACGCGTCCCCGCCGCCTGCTCGCCGTCACGCAACGTCGTGTCGAATATTTGTACTTTTTCTTTAGACATCTTTGTCTCCTTTTTCACCGCCGAGTTCGCTGAGCCCGCTAAGATTTCTGATTTCAAGCTTTTCTCTGCGTTCACGGCGTTCTCTGCGGTTAATCGTTAATTTTCAGCCCTGTTGGGCCAATTATGCCCCAACCAGGGTCAAATTGCTAAGAATTTACTGAAATATTAGACAGGACAAACCGGATAATCCCGTAGATCTCGTCAAAAAAACTATATTTAGACAGGATAAACACGATAGACCCGTTGATCTTGTCAATTATTCAGAAACGAAGGAAAAATAGATTTTTGGGGAAATATCATTATTGCGCCAAACGGCGCAGGAGCAGGCTGAGGCTGATAACAGCCGTGAAGACCGAACAAAATGTACCTTTTCCATTCATGACAACTATTATATCGACAAAGAATCCTTATGCAAACAGAAAATAATATTTTTTTACCCCATGAGATACCGTTTGAACCTATCTCACGGGGTGAACCACGAAGGGCACCGAGAACCACGAAGGAATATCAAATAGTAAATAATAAATCGAAAATAGTAAATCCCAAGGGCCACAGAGGGCACTGAGACACAGAGAAATAGTCAATTTATGGCTTAGCTATCGAAATTCACCACGAAGTGCACCGAGAACCACGAAGAAAGATAATCATTTCCTTAACCGCTGATAAACTTGGCGCGGCTTCGCTTCGCTCAGCCGCAACCAAAAAGGATAGAGTTTTAGCTATAAATAAGTATAGTAGCATCCTCAATTAATGTTCAAAATAAAAGAAAGGATGCTACTATGAAGTTGATGGAA
>Ga0210003_1002294_pt1 | contig 16283 bp, 35 predicted proteins | sample LantaG_FD_182804 | JGI IMG/M metagenome (GOLD analysis project Ga0210003, IMG submission 182804) | Deep subsurface microbial communities from Baltic Sea to uncover new lineages of life (NeLLi) - Landsort_02402 metaG (SPAdes) (version 2) | ecosystem: Environmental > Aquatic > Marine > Oceanic >...
AAGGTCTACATCAGCACTAAGACTTGTAATGGATATGGATTCTGCTGACAGTCCAATACCAACTGATTCTTTTGGGTCTTTTCCTCTTTCAAAATTCATGGTTTCGGTATAAAATATTTTTTGTCTAAAAATTCAAGATAACTGCCAATACATTCTTTCATTGATAAAATATGAAAAGTGGTGCTGTGTCCTTTTCCGGGAACATAAATCCTTTTAACTACCTGCCCCACATAATAACGATCCTCCCACCCATCCTGTAATTCTTTTTTGGAAATGCTTTCCAGAATTAAACGACCATGCTTATCTGACATATTAGCATATCCACCCTTTTCCCAGCCTGGTTGCTTGTCCTCGGGACTATTAGAATATATCCCATATACAAGTATAGGTACTGCGATCTTCCCTATATTAAGAGAAGTTTTGTGATTACTATGTCTTTCAAAATCCATTATGGGACCTCCACAATTCGTAAAAACTTACCAAAATTTTCATAAGTATTATGAATCCAAAGTTTAAATCTTACCTCTGTATTGAATACTTTAAAAAATCGAGAGAGAATTTCATCATAGTCAATTTTACGATAAATGGAATTATAGTGAGTTTCTTCTCCGGGTGCAGCAGTCACAACAAATGGGGGAAATCTATCATACCCAGGTCCTGAAGTTGCGGGAAATTGAAAAATAGAAATACCTTTTTCTTCCCGAGTATACCAATTATTAAGTACATCAACAATCTCTCGAATATGATATTGATTACCCAGACAATAAAATTCGGTTCGGGTTGTCTTGAGATACGGCCACTCTACATAGAGATCCCGTCGGCCAAGGTTTCCTAACCCTAGTACTACACTTACCGGCCTTCCTCTTTCAAAATTCATAATAAGTCCTCTTTAATAAGATAAAGATGATTTCTATATTTTACAAATTTTCCAAGTAAATTCCAAATTTTAAAATGACCCGGTGTTCTTCCATAAAATTCAAATTCATTAATAAGATGTTTCCGGGATCCTATTGCAATATCAGGATTTGAAAGTATATTTAAATATTCAAATATCTGTTCCGTTCCTAAAACTTTGACCCAATAAGTTCCCAGTCCTCCAGATCTATCAGTATATTCAATATTGACAATTTCAATAGCATTGGCTATCGTACCAATGCCTAGAGATTCTTTTGTGCCTATGCCTCTTTCAAAATCCATTACAATATTTTTATGTAAATACGCTCTTCATCATAGAATGGGGATTCTTCAGGCCATTCTTTGCCATATAATTTCTCTAAATACTCATCGACGACAAAAACCAATCTATTATGAAAGGGAGTCTTCATCAAATTTTCAATAACATTCTGAAGGTAATCCATTCCTTGGTTTGAATAAGGATCCAGATCAATTGAAATATATTCTCCTTCAGGAAGGGAAGCCAAATGAAGTTTAATCCCCGGGAAATACAAATCCGGAAATACATTTTTAAGCTCATATTTAAACCATTCAAAAAGTTCCTTAGACATAGGTTTCCTACCTATATCCATAGCTTCTTTCGGATCTATATGACGTTCAAAATTGTTCATTTGAAATATCTAGCTCGTCTTATTTTTACGTTATTTGGTAATCTATTCATTAAAGCACGGATAATACCATCTTTATGCCAAGCCTGTCCTCGGACCGTTAAAAAGCTATCCATATAATTATAAATAGCTTCTATATGGATAATTTTCATAGAATGAGTTCCCCCATCTTTTTTGGAATTAATAAAATCTTCGGGCAATTGTGGTAGGCCTATAATAACAGACATATATTTGGCTAGATGATCCCAAAGATCATTGCCACAGATAAAATCATGGGGGGTAAAGATTCCCAGCCCTAAGACCATTTTCGGGTTCTTCCCGCGTTCGAAATTATGATTCATACAGCAAATGTACGAATAATTTTCTTAATAAAAAAATATTTGGTGATTATCTTGGAATGTACATCACATGGTTGGATTGGACTATTCTTATAAAATGATCAAAATCATTTATTTCATCCCAAGACCTTTCTTCCCTTCTTTTTCCCCCTCCGGCATTTTTGAATTGTTTATATGAAACTTCCACGCCATTTTTATTTAAATAAAAAGTATAGCCAGGGGTTTCTCCATTTTTTCGGATCAGATTAACTTTAAAATTTGGATATCTAGCATTCCAATTAATTGGTTCTACCGATTCAAAATCATATGGCCATTTTGACGAGTGGGCTTTATTTTTCCAGTAATCATAGATCTCTTCAAATAAATCTGCATCTGGAAAAGTTTCTCTACGTCCAACTTTAAGAGATCTTTTTGGATCCCCTCCACGTTCAAAATCTAGTGATTCATTTTTTCTCTTCAACCGGATCTTCATATCAGCTACTGCAGCGGCTGCAGATGGAAATCCCCCATAACTAATACTTACTCCTGGTATCATAACGAAATATTCAGGCCCATCATGACTATCAATAATATTTATTACATATGCAGTATAATCTGCAATAATTTCTTTTATAAAAGACCATTTAAATCTACGTAAATTTCCCCCTGCCATATCCATGAAAGAATCAATAATCATATCTTCTTCTGCAGCTTGTCCTATTTTCATGGATTTCTTAGGATCCTGTCCTCGTTCAAAGTCCAAAGATTCCTTAACAATAGGCCAATCACTATATCTAAGATTATAAGCTCTTATGAAATTTCTCTCAAATTCCGGTTTGATTTTCATATGAATTTCTGATTTATTCATAGAATACCCATCTTCTAAATATTCATCAAAATATTTATGAGCTTTGTCATAAGCTACTCCAGCAGCTCCTGGGAATTGAGTAACCCAAATTACAAGATAATAATTTCCTCCAGCAGCATCTTCTATATTAACAGAGCCTACTCCTTTTTCCATCATAAGTTTACTCCACTTATCATAGATACCTTGATCCAGACCTATTCCTAAAGCTTCTTTGGGATCCTGGCCTCTTTCAAAGTTTATATTTTCATATACGGATTTAGCTTTCATGCTCTATATATTTTAACAAAATAGTTGCATATGGATTTTTTCCTAAGAAAATTATTCGTACATTTGTTGTGTGAACTTTGAAAGGTCTCCAGAAAATATAAAAAAGTCCGTCGGTATAGGACATCAAGCTATTAATCTTAAGTTAATGGCCATTAAATTTGAGGGAAAGAATCATTTATTACCTGATGATGAAACTCATAAATTTTTAAAAGGTCTTGAGCAAAGGAAAAGAATACCATGGGAAATTATACACAGGAATTTACCAAGACAAAATAAAGAAGGAGACAAAATAGGTTTTTTAATTTTATCCGAAGATGAATATCAAGTTAATGAAGCAGGGGGAAAAGTTTATCAAGCTCTAAAACTTTCTTTTATTCAAAGCAATAAAGTAATATTTAATAAAGAGGTATATGAAATTCCTCAAATTTTTGTAAGAAGCAATCAATGAATTTTGAAAGAGGACAAGATCCTAAAACAGCAATGGACCTTGGCGGAATAAAAAATCCGCTTACTATTATTTCCATATCCTATCCGATCCGGGGGTGGAATCCACCCGGGAGGAAATTCCAATGGTGGGAAAAATTGGAAGGAGTACAGATCCATCAATTTCTAAATTATTTAGAAAAAGCAAATCCCGGGGATTCATATAACTCCGGATATGATATGACCCCTAATGTAAGATTTGAAGTCATAGAGGAATCAGGAAATTTTTCTAAGGGATCATATACAGTCTCAATAGGGGATTTAGCTGGAAGATGCGTAAGAGTAGAATTTGAATTGAAAGTATATCGGATTCCAAAACATTTTGGAAACGGATAAATAGAGTATGAAAGCCTTATTTGTTTATGAGAGACTAGAATTTGAAAGAGGACTTAATCCAAAATCTGCTGTAGGCATTGGAATGGAAGATGCTCTAAAAAGAGCTATGGAAGAAGATGGAAGAAAACATTATGATGATCACTTATCTCTAGAGTGGGCAGCCGGACAGGGGAGAAAAGATTTCGTAGAATATCTAATTAAAAAAGGAGCAGATCCTAATAATTCACAAGCTCTCACTAGAGCAACCAATGCTAATGATATAGAAATTTATAAGCTTCTTTTAGATGCGGGGGCTAAGATGAGTGAGATCGAAAAAAGATTTGAAGGACCTAGAAACATCATCAAAAATTCCGAAGATACTTCTCAACTAGAATATCTTATATCCCGAGGACTGGATCTAGAAGAAATAGGTAAAACTATGCTTACTTATGCTGTCGAAAAACCAACAGCAGATTGGGTAAAAGTACTTTTAGATAATGGATTGGATGTTTCTGATGTGAATTTATTCAATATCAATTTATCCAGAAAAGCCGGAAAATATCTATTGGATCATATGTCTAAGCTGGCAGCTGAGCAGCATCCTTAAAAAGACCTGTTTCCGGAATCTTATAAGTTTCTCCTTTATATTCTACAAAGTCCCCCTCTAATTCAGAAGGATGCCTATATTCAGCTTCAATTTCATCAAGTCCTTTAACTGGTTTTAGCTCATGTTTTACCCAAAATGAATAATAAGAATCTATTTCTTCTTCCCAATTAGCTAAAAGATGGTGAATAAAGTCTTCATCATCAATTGTATTATCCCATGTATTTCCTCCGGATTGTTCCAAATCCTCTTTACTACTTACACGACCCCCTTCCCATTGTTCTTCTTCAACATAAAGGATTTTAGTAGCATTTGCAATTTTTCCTATACCCATTGAAGTTTTTGGGTCTTCACCTCGTTCAAAGTTTACAGATTCTGTTACTGAATCTTCATTGAATATTTCTCTGAATATTTTTTGATACTCCGGAAAAATTGGAAAATGAAACAAATCACTATCAGGATTCCCCATTTCAAATTCTGCATATTCCCCTATTATCTTATTAACAACATTCTCCCAGTAATTCCCCTCTGGTCCTAGAACAGGCTTATATTTTTCTCCGACATATCTTACTCTTAGCTTTAAATTTCCTTTTGGTCTAAGATGATATAATTCCATACCTAATACTCCCCTAAAATTTTTAAGTTCGAGCAATTTATCATATATCTTTTGCTTCAATCCCAATTTCATCGAATCTACAGGTCCTTTCCCCCTCTTAAAGTTGATATTTTCATTAACAAACTGAGCTTTCATATAGTATATATTTTTGAAAAAAGATGCAAAAATATTTTTTTACTATGGAAGTTATTCGTATATTGGCTGTATAAATCTAATTAAAGATGAATTTCGAAAGAGGATTAAAACCGACAGAAGCATTAGATATCGGGAAAGTTCACACAGCCCCGGAGATACAGTGCTTTTATATTCTTGATCCCACCAGCATGGTGGAAGGCCCAAATGGTAATTTTGAACCGATGAGATCTTCTATGATGAGCTCCCTTGGCACAAAAGAGCACCTTGAGGCAATAAAAAGAGGAGAGCCTCGTAGGAAACTTCGTTTTTATAGTTTTAGCGATACGGATAATAACTATCATCGTCTTTCCGAAATGAAAGGGCTTTATGTAAAATTCGAAGACATATCTTATTTAATACCAAAATAGATGCTCAGCGAATATGAAATAAAAAGACTAATGGATCGATTAATGAATCTATATAGTCATTCAATGGAGTCTATTTATGCTGAAAGCAAATATAATTGTTTCATAGATTCAGAAACATTCGAAAAACATAAATCAAAAATCTGGATGCTTAACGGAGAAAAGATGAAATTGAGAGAGGCCCTAAATAAATTGAAGAAAAATGAATTTTGAGAGAGGATTAGATGTTAAAGAAACTTTAGGACTTGGAAAGTTTTCAGGAATTAATAAAAAATTCCGAGAAACTATGACCACTATCATGAAAGGAGAGATCCAGTCTTGGACCTGGACCACCAGCACAAAAAATAAACAAATTTATCAAGTAGAGCCTGCTAAGGAGATACACAGAAATAAACCAGATTCAGGGGGAGGGAATAACCATAAATTTTATACTTATCTTTCCCTTAATGATTTCAAAAATTATTCCAGTGTAAAAGATCAAATTAAAGCTCAACACACAACGTTGGCACGGAGAGCGATGGAGGAAGGATTTAAAATTATATCCCTGAATTTTTACATTGGTTCTAAACCTATTAGAAAAGCAGGATTTGAAAAGAAGAAAAACGAACTTTTAATAGAAATAGTTTATGCAGAGCTTCGAAAGAAATAGAGATGTAAAAACTGCATTAAATTTAGGAATAGCCAAAAAGCTCCCCCTCTGGATGGAAGATTCTGGCTATAATTATCAGGATTATTTCCATGTTTGGAAATGGGCTTTGACAGAAAAGAAAGATATAATATTTCCATATATTGTGGAAAGAAGAGGAACTAAATGGTATAATGGGGAAAAGATCAAAGTTGGGATGGCAGATAATAACACCTTGTTATGGGAAGCAGTTTCAGAAAATTATTTACCAGCGGTGAAAGCATGTTTAGAAGTAGAAGGATTATTTGCTGAAGAAGCTTTTACTTTAAAACTCGGATCTGCTATATTAAAAGAAACATTCATGAGAGGGTATCAAGAAATTCCATATAGATCTACAAGTTTTGGGGCTTTTGTTCAACTAGCAATGACACAAGCTCATGGAAATTTTGAACTACAAGATGCTTTAATGAATTATTACAGAAAATATTCCAAAGATGAAATTTGAAAGAGGTTTAGATACTAAAGAGTCCATTGGTATTGGTCTTAAAGTTAATGCACCTATTATAGAAAATTTATTTTTAGAAGATATAACAGTAGAATATGAGACTGGACGATATGGAAAAGAATTGCATATTGTAAATCATAGTGATGTTTCTCAGACTTTAGGAGAAATTGAAATAGGACAACTTCCTGCAGATCAATATCATTTTGAAGAAGAGCAACCTATATTGGGGAATGCTAATCTTAAACATCTAAAAGACTATGCAGGAAAATATGTAAAATACCTCAATAATAAATCTATCAGCGCATATGATTATCCGGATAGACCTATATTATTAACTTTTTTTATTCCTGAACAAGATGAACTTTGAAAGAAACATAGATCCTTATAAAAAATTAAGGATTGGAAACGGAAGAGCTCATAAAATCCTTTGGTTTTCTATGGGGGCTGGAGCTGAATTGGACAAAGAAAAAGTTATACCTATGATCAAACATTGGCAGCAAACAAACTCAATTCCACGAGGGATATATCCCCTGATTGAGAGGCCAGATGGTACGAAACAATTTGTCGAAACGGAGGAGCTAATAGGAGAATTAATTGAGTGGAATGGAAAATATTATCAATTACCAAATTATCATGAACTTTGAACGAAATATAGATCCCAAACATTCCATTGGATTAGGAAAAGAGGCTTTTGCTTTTAAGCCAGATGAAATTATTTGGCAAGAATCTAAAAAGCCTGTTACTGAATGGTGGATTAAAACTATATTGTCAAAAAGAAGAGTATACAAATATGAGAACAGAGATATATTTCTTAGAGCTCCATGTTCAATGGATGGAGGAATTAATTATGGAAGGGCTGGATATTCTCTCACATATTTAAGAAGACATTCTGAATATAAATACGTTTTTTGGAAAGGAGTATATTATGAGCTTTGAAAGAAATAATAATGTCAAGGACGCCTTAAAGATCGGTCATTCTAGGACAGCTATTCCTGTTGGTATGATCTGGCTTATTAAAAAGAAAAAATCTACAGATTTATTGAAAGATGGAAAATCTTCAAGGACTGAAGAAGTAAGCGATAAATATATTCCAGAAATTTTAGATAGAATATCAAAAGGTCATCAAGATATTTGGAAATTCAATAAAGCTTTTAAAAAATATGTAGGATTCATAATACTAAGTGAAAAAGGAAAAATAATTGATTTAGTTGAGAATCCAGGAATAGTCCTTTCATATAAAGAAAAATTTTATAAAATGTCATAATGAATTTCGAAAGAAACATAGACCCTAAAATTGCAATGGGTATTGGATATGCTGGTTTAATAGAAAGATTTGATAGACTGGGGCAGCCTTATGGTTTTAAAAAAGAATCTATACCAAAAGATCCTAGATTTTATCATCATGAAAGTGAAGTTAATGAATGGATACAACACTGGTATAATAGTTGGGGGGATTTAATCTCTCTCTATAAAAATAAGGAAGGCATTATAAGAGTTTTTTCTTGTCCAGCAAATGATAGAACCAGCTGGGGAGAATGTTATCTAGATTGGATGGAACCGACAGATAAATGGAAAACAAATTTTGATTACTAAAATGATATTACTAGATAGAGATACATTTCGAAACTTAGTTTTCGACAGAGACAATCACCAGTGTGTGATTTGCAAAAAAATTGCCGCGGATGCTCATCATATTATGGAAAGACGGTTATTCGCAAATGCCGGATACTACCTAGATAATGGTGCATCCCTCTGTGAACAACATCATTTAGAAGCTGAGATGACTACTTTATCTTGTGATGAAATAAGAAAAGCTGCTGGTATTACGAATATTATATTACCTCCTCATCTTTACACAGAAGCTGAATATGATAAGTGGGGAAATGAGATTTTGAAGAATGGGGAAAGGCTTCCAGGAGAGCTATTCAATGATCCGTCAGTACAAAAAATACTCACGCAGGCAGGCATTTTAGGCACGTTTACGAACCGTGTGAAGTATCCCCGTACTTACCATTTACCTTGGTCTCCTGGCATGGGTAGGGATGACCGTATGATGTCTGACGTGAATATATTCGATGGTCAAGAAGTACTTATCTGTGAAAAGTTAGATGGGGAAAATACAACCATGCATTCTGACTTATTTCATGCAAGATCATTGGATACCGATTCGCATCCTTCTCGAAATTGGGCCAAAAACCTATGGGCTCAGAAGGGGTATAATATTCCTGAAAACTGGAGAGTATGCGGAGAAAATATGTACCAGAAACATGCCATTCATTACACAAATGAAACTGGTAATCCTCTTGAAACATATTTTTATATGTTTTCCATTTGGGATGACCGGAATATCTGTCTTAGCTGGGAAGAGACTGAAGAATGGGCAGAATTATTGGAATTTACACTAGTTCCTGTCTTATATAAAGGGATTTGGGATATGGATTTTATTAATGATCTAAATAAAAAAATGGAATCTAATCCCAATACGATTGAAGGATATGTTGTAAGACTTACAAGAGAATATCATTACTCCGAATTCCGAAGTGTATGCGGAAAATATGTAAGAAAAAATCATGTTCAGAATAATCACGGACATTGGAAACAACAAAAAATCGTAAAGAATGAACTTCGAGAGGGGTGATATAAAAAAATCTCTGGATATAGGATTAAGAAATTATCCTCATGTCATTAGATCATTTTATGAATCGAATGATTTTCCTCTTGATGAGCTTGAAGAATTTTGTAGATCCGAAGGAAAGAAGTATAATTCTCAAAAGATTCGAATAACTTCCGTACCTTCCTATGATGTAGAAAAAATGCACAATTATTGGGAAAATAGAGGGGAACTCCCTAAAGAATATTATATTCTTCGTTTAAGTAATTTGAAAGGCAAAAAAATTGTTATTAGAGGAAAAATTTATACAGTACCAAAATAATTTTTTTTCTAAAGATATTTTTTGTATATTAGCAAAATGAGTTTTGAAAAAATCATATACTTAGAAGAATTGCACAGATGGGTGTTTGATAATCTTTATGTGCAAAATTATAAGATTGATGAATCGGACCAGCCAGTTCTGGAGGAATACAAAGACCTTTGTAAGAAATACCCGGAGTGGAGATCAACTTTGAAACTTGAATTTCCGAATGAATCTAAATATAAAAGATATTACCGATGAACTTTGAACGAGGACAAGCCCCAATGGATTCCCTTAAGATAGGATTAGAAGCAAATTGTGTAGAAATATATCAAATCTACTATAATAGTTTTGGTCCCAGAGATGGGAACATCGACAACGTATTAAAAAAATATGAAAGTGGAATAGCCCTGAAATGGTCGCATTTAGCTAGGGAATTTTTTGAAAAGAAGTGGGAATTTAAAACTCATAATAAAGATTGGCAAGAATTTTCTAGATATAGATTAGTTGATTTTTCGGGGATGAGAATACAATATAAGGGGGTTTATTACAAAATACCAGAATTATGAATCATTTTGAACGTGGTCAGGACCCCAAAAAAGCAATGGGTGTCGGAGTAAAAAAAGATGCTATAGAGATTATAAATCTTGGAATAACTCTTCGTGCATCTTCTAACACAGGGGAATCTTCATGTGATGTCAACGAACTAGATGTGAGGTTAAGGAAAAAAGCTAAGTTAGAAGATATATTACCATTCTTGGGTATGGATTCTATTCCATCCTCTATTTTTTTCAAATACTTAATACCAAAAGAAAAAGCTGAAAATAGAAGTCGAAGAAAAATAATAAGGGAATTCAAGAGATTAGCCAAAAATAGTTTTAAGCCATCTGATATTGGAAGGATAACCATTGGGGAGTATACGCAGCCTCAATATGGATCTATCAAAAACTCAAATTTTAGTAAAGTTGTAGTAATTTTTGAAATTGATACATCTGAAGAAGAGATGAGGGAGGTAAAACTGGGAGATAAAAAAATGAAAGGCGTTATTTACAAAGGACAGGTATATCCAGTATTAAATACCTCATTTGAAACTGTATTATCATAATGAACTTTGAAAGAGGACAAGATCCCGTAAAAGCAATTGGCTTAGGTAAAGAATCCATATTGCAAGAAATCGGCGGAATAATAGTAAGTGGTGAGGAAGCAAAAAAATGGAGAAAAAAGCCCGCGCCAGAAAAGGCTCCTTGGTTTAGTATTTCCGGAGATTTACCGGAGGGGATTCATGTAGTCATTCAAGTAGAAAATGGACAATATGAAGTCCTAAGTAATATTATTAATGACGGATCTAATTTATCGCCAGATTCGTCCGATCCTATTTTAAAAGGACTAGAAATAGACCTCTTTGATTTATTAAAAAAATTATTGGAGGACTTCAGGAAATATGGAGTAAATCTAGGATTGACTTTCCCTACGATGAAAAAAGTAGCTGCCCAGACAGTAGGTCAGCAGCTTGTATCCGTTCAACCCATGTCAGGACCAATTGGTTCATTATTCTATCTTGATTACAAATATAAGAAGAAAAATCTATTTCAAAGAATATTAGAAAGAATAAGAGATGCATTTCGAAAGAGGTAAAGATATAAAAGAAGCTATGTCTTTAGGAGGATATTCTTTTGACACACTCCGTCCGGGAGCCATACTCCAGATAACTAAAAAATTCGGGTTATCGAAGGAGGAAGGAAAAATTAGGGACTTTAATGAATGCTCTATCCCGTGTCAGAAAAATTATCTTATGCTGATTACTCGAATTGAACAATATGCAAACGGGGATCCCAAAAGAAAGACCATCCATTTTATTAAGCATGGACCAAATAGGATACCTACACTGAATGAAGATCGGGTAAGGATCCAAAAGAAAGAAGCTTTTCCCGGGTGGAGGACGACGGGATTAATGGGTAATATGTCCAAGAGAATGTTTGATTATCGTCTTAAAGTAATAAAGCCTGGTTTTTAATACGTGAAGAGGATCATTTTTGCTACAGCTACAAATGGATTTTTATCTGTCCTATTGTAATCACCAGCGCCTACATACCAAGTTGAATATTTATATTTTAACCTTTCTAGATCTACGGCATCTTTTGCAATAGGATAGCCATATGCAGATTCTCCTGGTTTATACCAAGATTCTTGCTTTTCCGGTTTCTTAAATTCGTAATCGAAAGGTTCCATTTTGAAAACAGCCATATCGCTTTTTTGACCATCTACATAAACTGTAGCTCTTTCCCCCATTTCCGGATCTTCAAAAAATTCTATTTTAACTTCCATATCATTTAACATGAAATTATTGTCGATCACTTCTATAGTTTGCTCGTCCCCTTGGTAATCTTTGACCTTGAAAATTTGCGGCTTGTATTTACCAATCCTCAGAGATTTCTGAGGATTGTCTTCTCTTTCAAATCCTATATTTTCGTATATGAACTTAGCCCTCATATCTAACTATACCTGGGAATTTATCATTAAAAACTTTAATAAAATTATCTATGGCTCCTTTGTAATAATCCTTGCCAAGAACTTCGCCCAACTCCTCATGCATATAAGGATGTTCTTCGAAAATTTCATGTATTACTTCTTTAACCTCTTCCGGAGTTTCTGAGTTTTCTACCGCATCTGCAAATAATCTTTCTGCTTCTGCGGGATCTATCCAAGAAGGATCTGCTGGTTCCGATCTAGTAGGAACCTGATCTATAACTTCTTCCTCTTGATAGGGCATACCCACATATTCCAAAAGCGATGGCATTCTAATATCTTTCATAGTAATAAAATTTAGTTTATTTATATATCAAATATTTTTTTACTAAGATTTTTATTAGTATATTTACATTATGGACTTTGAACGAAATAATGATCCAAAGGAATCCCTTAAATTAGGGCTGTATCAAATTAGACATTTTAAAGATGACTTTGAAGCTACGAACTGGATACTTCCTAAATTGAAAACCATACAAAAGCTTGATGGATCCGGTCTTACTCGAAGAGAAAAATTAGGAGAATATGTCAAAAAATATATTATCGTAGATGATGGCATACCTTCTTGTATTGATGTTGAGGATCCAAGTTTAATGTGGTTAATAGAACACACTTTGAATAAAATGAAGAAAAAATAAAAAAGGATGAATTTCGAGAGGGGACAAGACGTAAAAGATTCTATGAGCATAGGAATTAAGGAAACACTTCCTGGGTTGCTAAAATGCTATGACGATCTTGTAAAATATCTAAATAGCTATGAACCTGGTCCTGAAATAGATGTTGTAACAAAACAGATATGGAGATCCCGCCCTCAAAGATTTGTTTTAGAATGTGGATGGGGCAATATGAATGGAATTTTTGAAAAATCCTCTATAGAAGAATATGCAAAGATGTATACTGTAATAATGAAATGGCATAAAAAGTTATTATGAACTTTGAACGCGGAAAAGATCCTAAAAAATCTATTGGAATAGGGAAGCAGGCAATCTATAAGCAGCTTAGAGAAGGATCTATAATAAAATTAATAAGCAACGAGGGATTTGATCCTGATATAGACACAGCTGTAGGTGAGCAACTTGCAATACATTTTATTGAACCTGCTACATCAATGAAAAGAGGGGAGGATAACATGGAAATACATTATCATGCCCTTGATGATCAGGGTAAGACTACAGGTCGATCAGACTCATGGATTATAGATAGAGATTTCTTTGTAGAATATTTTGAAATAGTGAGATTATAATGGATTTCAAGAGAGGAAAAGATATAAAGGAACAAATTGGGGTAGGAATTACAAATAAAACTCTCGAAATAAATTACTGTGTATTCTATATAAAGGGAGTACAACCAGGCAAACCCAAACTTGGAAATCCCATATATAATTTCAAACTTGAAATGAAGGGAAACATAATAGAATCAACAAAACACATGTTATCTCTTCTTGAGATAAATCCATTACCATGGAAAAAGATCCAAGAGGTTGCTTTCATACAACGGGGATATGAAAAAAGAAAATTTAGACAATCAATAAAAGAAGGAAGGATTCCTTGCCTTAATCTAGAAGTCGGAACATTCTATGTAGATAAATCATATCCAATGGAAGGAATGGAGTATCTTAAATATCAAAGAGAGATTTATCCTCTAGGAGAATCCCCACATATAATACAGGTATCTCCCCCTAAAAGATTTATTAAGCGTCTAATAAATATTAAATTGCGTATTTTCTTCGATGCTTTTCTTCTACTTTTTCTTGTGGCGTTAATTTAACTTTCGACTTTGGCTTTTTCTTTTCACGTCCCGGTTTGCCTTTTCCTTTTCCCATTGTTTTAATTTTTAGGTTGTTTTTATATTATAAATTAGCATCTAAGTCCAGATTTTCAAAATCTTCCCAAAATTCGGGTCTAATAGGATAATGTCTCACTCTGTGAAATGGATTACCAAATCCTTGTATCCCTGGCAACTTAATAAATTGATCTAATTTATATTCTTTAAGAAGCTTATTAAAATTTTCTTTAATTTTTTTACCATAGATATCTATATCTAGATGATTTTTCATTTCTTCTATTCCTTTGAAATAAGTTCTTTTCCGAATATGACTTATAATTAATCCATAGGGATTAGTTTTGTTAATTTCTTCAAAAAATTCCGTGAATAATTCTGGTCCTCTGGCAAGCCTACCTATCCCCATAGATTTTTTAGGATCTACACTTCTTTCAAAGTCTAAATTCTCATGTAACTTATAAAACAAGGGAGATGCATCAAATCCCACAAAATAAGGTTGAAACTCATTCTTAATTTTATACACAGCAGATGGATTGCGGGGAGTACCTGTACTTTTACCCGGCATTTCTAAGTATTTAGTAAGATTATGTTTGCTCATTAGATAATTAAGAGTGGACTTCCATCCACCATCTGTATTACCTGAAAATCTAATAGTCTTGCCGTCTTTGGAGTAAAACAAAGCAGAGTAATTATTCATTCCAGCTACATATTGCAAAAAATCCACGAAAGCTTTTTCAATTTCCTTTCCATATAAAGCAGCTTGTCCTATACCCATAGATTTTTTAGGATCTTGGGCTCTTTCGAAGTCTAGGTTTTCATATACAAATTGGGCTTTCATGTAGTATATATCCACAACAAAAATGCTTGCCACCCAAATTAGGTCTTAAAAAAAGGATACCTGATTCTCTAAAAATTGGGGCCCCCTCGGCAAGACTTTCCATACATCTACCCATATAAGATGTATGAACAACTTAGACTCATTCCACGACAGACTTACGTACGGCAAGCAGGCAGAACATCATGCCCATAAAATACTAAAGGAACGCGGCATAGCATTCAGAACATCTAAAGAATTTTGGGGAGATGATCTATGGTCAAATGATCTGGATAAAGAATTCGGTGATATTATCATAGAGCGACCACATGGAGATCCTATACTAATAGATGTAAAAAGAAACTCTATACCTATAAAATCACTAAAGGAGTTCGTAGGGGATTACTTCTGGGTCTTTCATCACTATGTAGAGAACTACAGTATACTAATTACACCAGCAGAAGTACTCGCACTCGACCTACCACTTCATGAGTTAAGTTCTGGGGATCCTGGCCATAAGATTAAGGATATAGTAGACACCGGCAGATCCATAGGGGACATAGTATAACAGCCAGACTCACGGCAAGGGCTTCTAAAATTTTATTTCATAAAAAATTCCCCCTCATCAGAAACAATTCTTCCTGTTTTCACCACAAGATCAGCAGGCAAAGGTATGTCAACTAAAGCTGTTCCTTTTATAAATAGATCTCCTTCTACTGTAAGATTTTTTGGCCAGGAGGATATTAAGCTCTCGGATATATCTAAATTTCCTCCTATGATAAGATTATCAGGGAGTGAGGTCATAGTGCAAAGTCTTAAATCCATATAGGACATCGGACGGAATGTAGAAGGTATGGAATCTATTTTTTTATTCTCTGTCATGAATACACCCCCATATACTGTCATATTTTCTGGAATATAATCTATATTTGTGTCATCATATATTGACAGAGATTTTGCTTGCGGAGATTGACGATCCCAAGGTAAATTGGGATTCCATGGAATTTTCTCCAATGTTAAATTTTCAGGAGTAAAAAGTATAATATTAAGATTTTTATCAATAGTATAGTCCTCTGGAGCTATTTCAACTATCTTCATCCACTTATTTATTCTACTCCTTAAACCGATATCAAGACTATCTTTAGGACCCATACCTCTTTCAAAGTCTAATGCTTCATATACAAACTGAGCTTTCATATTTTATATATTCACCTTAAAAACTAGCTACAACTAAATCTAGGTCTTAAAAAAAGGATACCTGAATCCTAGTTTTCAGGGGCCCTTCCACAACAAACCCTCACCAATCTCACGGCAAGTGTTTCTAAAAATATATTTAAAAAGGATAATAAAATAGGGGAAAGTCTTTTTCGTATTCTGGCTTAACATATAGAGAAGCCATATACTTATGACGATGTTTTTCAAGTTCCTCCATATCATCCCAACTTAATGACTCACGTAGATCCTCCATACTTATAGACATCGGTCCCATATTAGGTATCACATCTACATGCTCAAAGAATTCAGGATCCAAATATTCAAGTAAGAATT
>Ga0210003_1002295_pt1 | contig 16283 bp, 27 predicted proteins | sample LantaG_FD_182804 | JGI IMG/M metagenome (GOLD analysis project Ga0210003, IMG submission 182804) | Deep subsurface microbial communities from Baltic Sea to uncover new lineages of life (NeLLi) - Landsort_02402 metaG (SPAdes) (version 2) | ecosystem: Environmental > Aquatic > Marine > Oceanic >...
TTCATATCTCCATATCTTCCCTGAGCATCGATATTAAAATACTTCCCATTACTATCTTCTACAAACTGACTGATTGATTTGTCTACTAAAACTTTGTCGACTTCACCTGCTAACAAACTCACATTGACATAACACTCAATTAAATCAACAACAACGTCACCGGTGTTATATGTATGCGTTGTGTTTTTTCCGCCAAACTGTTGTAATGTTACACCTTTATATGTATCAACATTTGGAGCATCATATTCTAATTTAACTAAATAACTTGTCATAATTTTATCAATTCCTGTTGAACTTTATATTGTACTCTCCGTCTGAAAGCACCTACTGTATGAAAACCAAAATTGAAATATTCTTTTCCTTTTAGATATGCTTTTAAATGAGCTTTTTCAAAATTACGCTCTATACTGTTTTTGAATGGACCGTCGAAGTTACCTAAAAACTGTCTCTTGAATTTGTTTTTTATCATCTTCTATTTGATTTTAAATTTAATTTTCTTTCCATCTCGCGTTTTAAATCTATATTCTCAATTGAGTTTCCCATTTCAAATATAGACTTTAATACAATATCATACACAGGGCTTCTACCTATATACAATATAATGCCATGCTCGTCAAACATGTTTGTAGTTATGTTTTTTACTAATCCACCATGCCACTCTTCGTCATAATTAGAGAATACATATACTCTCTTACCAGCAAATTTTTTATTTGCTAAAAATATTTCTCTTGCCGTATTCATTTTATATAAATATATTTTCTTTTTTAATGAGTTAAGTTATCAATCGTATATGTGCTTTTTCACCTTTATCTTCTAAAACATCTATAAAAGTTATTGATGTATCGTTATTTATCTTATAGTGTTGGATCTCGCCCCCTTTAAGCCTGGTATGTCCAACAATCTGATGATAACCTCGAAGAGGTTTTTTACTAGTTAGATCTTTATCTGCCCAGAGTGGGCCACCAACTTTTTGATAGCCACCCCTTAAATGACCAACGTCTGCAAGGCATGTAAACTTATTTAAAAAACTATATGCTCTATTTAATCTGTCAGCAAGAGTCATATCTTCAATATCGTCAAATTGCAATTCTTCGCTTAACTCTTCTTCTTGCTTTGTGAATCTGTAATCATACCAACCTTTGTGTACGCCAGCATGAGTCCACAAATAATTTTTATACTGATATGCTAATTGGAAAAGATGTTTATTCTGACTGAATATATCTTTCAAATCAAAAGCAGCTTCTGGTCTATATCCCGAACAACCATATCTATCAAAGCCATACATATATTGCATGTCATGATTACCCATTAGCAAAATAACATGTTCTGGATATCTCTTCTTGAATTCAATTATTCTCAGCAAGTTATGTTTTATTTCAACATTGCAATATTCAAATGAGTCGACATAGTCACCAATAAATATATATTTATCAAAATCAGGCTCAAAAGTTCCATCTAACATTAGAGTACTTATGTCGCCTAGCCTTTCCCAGGCATTGTTTCCGTGTATATCCCCTATCGAAAGTACTTGCATTATATTTCCTTCATTACTTTTATTAAGTTTCTATCTATGACTGCTATATTGTGTTTGTACTGTTCTTTATTTGAGAAAAACATAACTGATTCAAAAAGAAAATGCATTAAAGCAAAAGCATAATGAAATATAGAAATCAATACAACAAGTATTGGGAAAGATATTATTCTCTCGCCAATACCTGTTAGTTCTCTGAACAGTTTTATCATTCTTTTCCAGTGTATTTTTTCTTTCTTGAAAAATACTTTAAATATATTTGTTTTCATTAAGATTCTTTTTCTAAATAAACAATTGTTTTTTTGTTGATAGACGGAAGTGACATTGATTCAACCCATAAACTACTTAAGTATACATCTTTATATGATATCACCATATTGATACGATCATCGTCAGGTTCAACCCATACAATTTTGACATCATCTTTATCAAGTCTCTCAGAGTCTTCATCTATACAAACCCATAAATATCTACTACTTTCAATATATATACCTTTTATGTCTCTTACAATAGAATCATAATTATCATATTTTAGTTTTTCTGATTCATTGAAATATACTCTTTTCGTCGTATATATATATGCACCAGTTGAATCAACTTCTTCACCAATTGTATCAGTTTTATAATAAGTAGTTTCTGAACTAACTGAATGTTGTTCTAATTTGCGTATATTATATTTGACAGTTTGTGTTTCTAAACTACTGGCACCTATGACGCCGGCAAGTACTGAAGATAAAACCAACATACAGAAAATGATTACCAGAGAACTGAATTTTTTATCACCTACAACTTTCTTGCCGAACGTAATAAATACGGCGCCAATAGACAATATCAATGTAATTATAAATGTTAACATAACCTTTTAGTTTTTAATTATTAGTCTTCTTTTTCCCATTCGATACCCGGACAGTAATCTGTGTAAGACGAACCAAAATATTCACCAAATATTCCACCAAATGATACTAATCCTTTACCGATACCTTTTATACCACCCCATATAATATTGTAACATAAGATTTGCCATAAAACTGTGAAAAATATAAATTTCACAGGTACTATGATTAGATATAGTACAAACGGTGCAGCAATTTTTTCATACAACCAAATAGGTAAATTAATAAACCAATAATCTGCTCCGTTAGCAACTTTCTGTTTTAAATTGTTAATTGCTCTACTTGTTAAAGTTATAATATACCCAAATAAAATAGCAGCTGCAATAAATAAAAATGCCCAACCTGCGGTTGTCCAATCCCAAATACCAATTAGTTCCATAATAATATACACTATGCAGTGCACAAACAGATATGTTAATGCGGCTAAACCTAAACCAACAATTCCACCCACAATATTTTTAGTAGTTTTTATGATCTTTGCAGAGTTGTTAAAACTAAACATGTTCTTGAAAAATTCAGCAATATTGTCAAAGAAATCCTGAACATTTTCTGTGATACTTTCAAACATGTCAGAGAAATTATTTTTAAGCTGTTTTTTTGCTTCTCTCTTTTTGTATATACGATTATTTCTTAATTCTTCTAATCTTTTTCTTACATTATCTCTTGCTGCTCGCATTTCTTTCCAAGCTTCTCCCCCGGTTTTAGATATATATTTTCTCTCAGCTTCTTTCTTTAATCTGTTAAATTTACGTTTTGACATATACCAGGGAATTTGCTCTAGAGATGCTTTTACATCTTTACCAAATATATAATACTCCATCACTTGGTGTTTGTAATAATCTTCAATTGTAAAGTCTTGCACATAAGATTCTGTCATAAAATCTATATATGCAATAAGCGGTTTAAATATGAATTTTGGAATTTCATATAATACTACTTTGAAGGGTACTAAAAGCATTGCTGCAATTAACAGCCAAAAGTAAGGACACAGGTTAAGCATGTCAGTTGGATCATTGAAATCTGAACCGAACATGTAACGCAACAACTTGGCATGCCAAGCATCTTTTTTTAGCGTAACTAATTTTAATTTTTCTTCCATTTTTTTGTTTTTAATTAATGATATAACTTTCTTTTTACATTTTTTATATTAACTTTAATAATAGTATTAGAAGTATTGACAATAATTGTTTCGTTGATAATATTTGTTATCTCACCAAATTTCAATACTCCATCAACTTCGTCTTTATATAATATTTTGTCACCAATACTAACATCTTCCGTTTCAATATTTTTTTTAGTAGAATAATTAAAATAAAATATTATTGCTGCAAGTGCTGCAAGTATTATAAATAATATAATCAATTGTGAATTCATAGTTTTTCCCTTTCTAAATTAATTATTAAGCAATCTCTTTTAAGACTAATGCGCTCTTTCAAAATGTCATAGTAAGTTCTGTTAGTTTTCTTCTTTCTACTTGGGTTTTCTGCAAACCCAACTGACATGTCATTAACTTTCCAAAAGTTGTTTATCATTGTCTCACACTGTCGTATTTGCAGAAATTTTTGACATGACTCAATACATTTAAGAATTTTTTCAAACTGAACCACCCCTTGAGGTAGTTCTGAATTTTTGTTTAGCATGTTACCAATTGTTTAATGATTCGTATTGCATTCTCATAAGTGCATCATATACTTTACTCACAACTTCGGCATTATATAAAAGCGTAAGTGGCACTTCGTCGTATAGAAAAGTTGATGGGTTATTTAGCCATGTGTCAAACTTTTCTTTTCCACCAAACATTAACTCGCCAAGATCATACACGTCATCTAAACTTGGTTGACCGACATGCATTATTTGCGAGTAGTGTTTCTTTCTCAGATCATTCATAGTATTTTATCTTTTTGGTTTATAATCTGTCAACCATCCAGTTGACGTTTTTCGTACATCGTATACATAGCCTCGACTATCGAAAGCTAAGTCTTCTCTCGATACAAATGAGCAAGTTCCAATGTGTTCTGCGTATACGCTATCGAGATATGTACGATGATTCAGCATTTCAATAATTGTATCATTTTGAGCTATTATATACTCTTGTTTTTCAGTTGCTTTTGTTGATGCAACTATAATGATAAACAACAATCCTATAAAATAGGAGAAATTAATTAAGTTCATAGTATTACTCTTTTGGTAGTCTTAATAAATAAAGATTATTTACATATGTTTTTGCAAGAGGTCCTTGTTCGAAAACTGTTTTATCCATTGAGTGAATAAAAGTATCAACTCTTGCGTGCATTATAGTAATAGTTTCTTCCAAGTATTGAATATACTCAACGTCGGTTACCCTATGAGGATTTATTGCTCTTCCTATGTTAGTCTTTTCCATTTCTGTATATTTTTAAAAATTATAATCATAAAATTTATATGGTTTATCACTCATAATAAAGCGTACATGTTTTCCTTTTTGCCATTGGTGATTAGCTTTACTCCATCTAACTCTTGTTACTGGAGCGTCTGGATCTGATTTATAAGACCATTCCTGTGCACGGTTATCTGAATAATGACCTACAAAACCACCCGGATGGAAATCTTGTGGAGCTTTAACCAATGTTACTTTCATCGCTTTGACCTCTACAGTTATATCAGATATCACGCTAACAACTTCGTATGGATCTACATCTGTCCAACTACATTTGTTGCAATAATTTTTAATTTCTTTTTTTTGTTCTAACTCAAAAGCATCTCGCTCTTCCCATGAGGGTTTGTGACCAAGCTTTTCTTCTAAAGCTTCTAATTGTAATAAATGCATAACTAATTGTTTTTAAAAAAATGTGAAAAAAACTACTGCAAATATAAATAAAGGTATGATAATCAAACCTACAGCCATAGCTGCTAGTAATATTATCTCTAGTATATTTTTTCCAGTAATAGCTGAAATAATTAATAATATTATTAGTATTGTCAAAAACATAATTTTATTTTTTAATATTTAAAGGTTAACTTTTTAACTTTTTTATCATCTAAATACATTGTCATGAAACCCAATCCAATCGAATGACCTAATTTTTTATAAGCTCCCCAAACTAGTAATGCGTTGTCATATCCCTCTAATGGAATAGCATCAAATTTAGCATTGTGTCCACCTTCCTTGAAGTGCAAATTAATTTCGAAATTTAATCCATTTCTTAGCTTTTGATCACGCTGAAATTGCGCAGCTTCTTTTTTATCCTTATTAATTTTCTGCTGTCTTTTTGCTTCTTTTACGAAATCTTGGTAAAGCTGGTGCTTTTCCATATAACCAGAGTCATTTAATAATTCAGCTATTTCGTTGTTATTGAACATTGTAGTAGTATTTAGCCTTACACTATAAATATAAACATAATTTTTAACATAGGGTCATATTTTTGTGTTTATTTTCGCTTTTTTTAATCCAACCAATTACTTATAGAGTGTATTGTTCTTTTTGGGCGTCTTTTTCTATAAAATCCATCACCTTCTCTAGAACCAGCTTCGTTAGTGTTGCCTTCTGTTGTAAAATAGTATTTATCATTTTCACCATCATAAAAACCGATATGTGCTAATCTTTCTTTGCTAGCAAACCATATCCCAATTAAGTCACCGGGCTGAGGTTGTTTTTTAAAATCCATTTCACCTCTGACATATATAAGTTTATCTCTTGGGAAGTATGAAGGTACCCAGGCTGGTGCATTTAATTTTAAATCTACACCGCATTGTAAAAGAATAAAATTAACTGATGCTGCACACCACGGATAGTTTCCTTGTAATCCACTAGCTGCTAAATACTCTTGTACTCTTTCACCATCATTATGTCCAGTAAGTTCTCTAACTCCAAGTTCCCAATCATATGCTTTTTTAACACATAGTCTTAGATCAGCACTACTTGCAGGTAGTTCAGGATATACAGTATCGTAAACATATACAGTATCGTGAATATATACTATTGTTGGGCCAACGCTATTGTTTTGAGCGGGAGTGTTTATACTACAGCTATAAAAGATAAAACAAATACAAACAATAATGAAATTAATAAGATAACCGTTGTTATTGTTTTTTGCCATTCTGTTAATCCTTTCTTTTTTCCAGTAATCATATCACCAATATTGTTGTCCAAAAAACTATAGTTTTCTTTAAAGCTTAGTTTGAGTATAAGCCAGGCAGTACCTACAGCGGCAAGTGTTGCTATCAACGCAAGAAATATTGCTTGAATTATTCCAGCATCGTACATAGCTGCAGTTGGATCAATCCATCTTAAAATGGGTGGTACTATTACAACTGCAATAAATACTGAAAGAGGAATCATTAATATTTCGTTCCAGCCTTTCAAAAATTTCCAGATTTTTAATAGTAAGTTTTTCATAAGTCTCTCCTAAGTATAAATATACTGAGAGCTTATTAAATATAAATCATTTCTATTTTTGCTTCTTGTAACATTTCGTGAGCAATCTTAAAATCTTCTCCCCAATGCGGTATTGTGAAATCTGGTTTGTTGCATATAACTCTTTTTACTCCAGACTGTATTATTGCTCTCGCGCAATCTGTACATGTAAACAATCCAACAACTACCATAGTGGAATCTTTTAAAGGTACACCGGTTCTAGCCGCATTATATATTGCATTTCTTTCAGCATGTTCAGTCCATTTATATTTAAGAGGTTTTATCTTTCTCTCTTTGACATCATCGTTGCAACCTCTTGCGAATCCATTATAACCTGTCGATAATACGCTATGATTGTCATCAAATATAATAGCACCTATTTTTTTTGAACTGTCTTTACTCCAACTAGCTATGTGTTTGGCTAATTCGACGTATTTGTCGATCCATTTTTTACTGAGCATATTACTGTATATTTTCGTTTACATTTTCCAACACAAATGTGTTCAAATTTTTTGTTATAAAAAAATATTTCTTTATAATCTGTCAAGCCACAGTATGGACATTTCCAAGCAACTCTAACTCTAGAACTGGGTGGGATATAATAAGCTGCAACTTCTATTTTATCGTTTCTATTCTCGATGTCTCTCAGTTTTGTTTTCATTTGTTTATTTTATTATACTATAAATATTCTTCTTGTTGCTACTGGGGTAGCTATTATACTATAAATATTCTTCTTGTTGCTACTGGGGTAGCTATTATACTATAAATATACTACCCTGTCATGATTGATATATAGCCCGGTTCGCCATTGCGTAATATCTCTGTTACGAATTTTCTAAACGGCATACCTTTTGGACAGTAATGTTTAACGTGATCAAGTTCGCCATACTTCTTTGCGCTTTCTAAAATTTTTGGCATACAATCTGGACAAACTGCATTTGAACCAAATTGACATCCGCCTTCTTCATCTGACTGTGTATAGTCTTTGTTGCATAAGTCACAAACCACTACATCACCTAAATAAGTTGTATTAGTTTCCATATTGTTTATTTTAAGTATGTTATAATTTTAACTGTAGACATGTTTCTTTTAACTTTCCAGATGTGTTTCTAAAACAACCTTGGGTGGTTTATCATCTCGCTTTTACTATCACCTCTAGTGTAAACTTTTAACCACTCAACATTCATTGTAGCATCTGCTGGTAATTTACCAAATGGTACACTTCCACAATAATCACCTTTGCTCACAGTAAATAAAATATTAGTAGGCATAGTCTGAATTCCTTCTTTCATAACTCGAACAATTCTACCATTGATTCTCCATATCACTTTATATGGAGTTGTCTCTAATTCATATATATAATATTCTTCAGTGGGTTTAAATTTTCTATTTGTACTTCTGTTATAGTGTGTTGATTTTTTGCCATATGGTCCACTATAATCATAACCCCAATGTGGTGTTGTTGTTATTTTATTATCCCATCTGCCACAATGTTCTAGTATGTCATATTCTGGCATGCCAGCAAAAGTCCAAAAAGCAGACCAGCCACCTTTTACTTTAGGTAGTTTTATTTTTGCTCTAATAATACCATATATAAGAGAGAAGTTAGAATAAAGTATACCGAGTGTTCCATACCCACTTTCTTTTCTACATATAATATTCATACCTTCTTTAGTGAATACTAAATTTTCTCGAGCTGAATGTTTTGGTCCTTCATAATCCCATGGACAATGCCAGTTGAATTGGGGATCAGTGCCTTTTTTATATATACGTCTATAATCACTAGAGTACCACGGCAAAGGTCCTATGGTGACGTCATTCATTTTATACTCGTCTTTGTGCATGCCATACTCACTTGGCTCTTTTACTTTACTCGTGTTCGGTGCACCGAGTAACCAAAATCTTATTTTATAAAATAAATTTCTAATTGTCATTAATACATCCCATCTTTTTCTCTTATTTTTTTTAAGTACACAGCGAATGCTATAAGTATTGGTCCTAACATAGCAGACATAACTATAGAAAACAAAGCAGCAATTACAGTTGAATGCTCTACTATAAATTTGTAATAAGTTATTTTTTCAACAAGTCTGTCATGTGTTTCTTTGTCATTTTTTAAAACCAAAAATCCACCAACTAATCCAAGTATAACCCAAATTGCTAATAATATAATCATAGTATATTGATTTTTTATATAAATATAGTTTTCATTTTTATTCAGTTAAGCCTTTATATTGTTCCCAAGTTTTACCAGTCAAATTAAACCAAACCATATTCCAATCAACAACTCTATATCTTTCACCATTTTTTAGTACAGTCAGTCTAACTGGACAGCCAACTGCCGCATCGTCAATATAGCTGTTCGCATAAATCTTTTTACTAGTTGTCCATATATGTTGGTCTGGATTTTCATTAACACCGTGTAGTTTTATACTAGCGTCTTCAAAATACTTGACAGCGGCTTCTAACTCTTCACCACTACGCATTGTTATCAATATTATTTTATGACCGAACCCCTGTAGTTCCTTAAGTACATCTATTGCATATTTGGTCGGTGTACCTATAGCAGGATATTCATGAGTTGTCATAGTACCATCAAAATCAACACCATATATGTTTAAGTTTTTATTCATCTTTTATATCTTTAATTACTCTTAATTGTTGTGCAAACATTCTAGCGCTACGCCATCCTCTAATTGTTGGTTCAAATCTAGCATACGGCGAATGATACTGTTTGTTCTCACTAAAATGTGGATCTATTGTCTTTTGCTTTAATAGTGTTTCTCTATCACAGTTCTCAAAAACCAATATTTTTTCTCCCTCATAATTTGTGCAATCTGGATAACGAATCATGATGATGAGGTTTTCACCAACTTGAGCAGATTTTACTATGTGATAGTTGTTAGGATCTGGCATTGGTAGCGTTTTTTGATCATCGAAACTGCTAGCTGAAAATAAATTTGGTGTAACTCCCATAATTTTAATGTATTATTAGTTTTTTACTATATTTTTTGTTTTTTACAGTATATGAAACTATGTATATTCCAGTTTGTTGAATATATACTCTTTTTTTTGAATATTCTCCAATTTTTCGTCCAGCTATGTCATAAACTTTCATATTTCCATCATTTTCACCTTCTAGATTGATATGTTTGCCAAAAGACCAAAGTTTGACGTTATTTTCATCATAACTACCTATATTAGTGGTAGTTAGCTGTAATTTCAACAGAAAGCGATCATATTCGTCATCTGGACTACCTATAAAACTGTATATTGAATCATGTTTGATGTTTTGCTCAATATCAAGCTGTTTGTCATACAAATATACGCTAAATTCTTGTACAAATGAAAAATTTTGCAAACTAATTTCAATAAAATGCATATTTTCTTCACCACACTTAAAATAAACAGGAAATTCAGTATTTTCATTTAACAAAAGCTTAGAAATGACCGCTTGTTCATTTTTAAACCAAATATTTGAAGAATTTGCAGTACCATACCACTTGTCAACATTGTATTCAGTACCGTCTCTGTCTAAGAGCAGTAAAATTTCATCATTATATCCATTTCCTGACATTTTTACTCTTATTTCATTATGCGTATATGTTGGTGAGAAAAATATACTGTTAGAATGTGTTCTATAGCTGTTCTCGAACAATATACTAGGTGCTGCCGTGTTAGCTTGTACAAAAAATGCTTGTCCGAGCTGTATTAAGTTAGTTGCACCTAGCGTTCCACCAGTTCCCACTGTATATGTAGCATAATTCCCATCTGATTGACTCCAGATATATATTGTATTATCTACTGGATTGTCGTTATAAAACATATTAAAGTCAATTGATGATGGGTATGGGTTACTTATGAGATTATAACCGTTTAAGTTGTTTGTAAAATATCCTATGTCTATAGGTACTCCGTCTTGAACAAATGTTATTCCGCTTGAAGCTATATTATTTGTCAATAGTTGACCCGTTAGAATAACTTTCCAATCTGTTTGGTCTGTAGTTGAAAGTATCAGCCCTGTAGTAGCAGATATTGGTGTTTCGTAAGGCCAAACATTCACCCAGCTATCTGTTGACTCGTCATATACATATGCATATGTTCCGTGAAGTGCTAAATCAAATGCTTGAAGATATACACCTGACAAACCATATTCAAACTCAAACACTTCATCGCTTACAGATGAACCAACTTGATGAAAATAATAAGTACTCGGAGTGTTCGAATTGCTTATCCATGTTTCTACTTTTGCACTAGAACCTGTAGTGTATGTAATTGTGCCATTATCTATAAAAGATCCTTGACCTATATTACTTGACTCTATTACTAAAGCATTCTCTCCGTTTAAGCTAGTGTTGCCTAGTACAGTAATATCTGCTAGCGGCTTAATATGTAACCCATTGTCAGCATCAATGTTTAATTCACCATGCACAGTCAGTGAGCTATTATCTATATCGACTGTCATATTTTGTTGTATGATTAAGTTATTTGATTCTGCGTTGTTGTTTGATATGAGTGGATATTCATACCCAGACTGAATCAATACTGATAAAGAAGAATTTGGTATTCCGTTTGTCCAATTGCTAGAAGTGTGCCAATCTCTAGTAGTGCCAATCCACTTCGTTTGCTGTATATCATCAGGTGATAGTGTGAATTCTACTATTTTAGTTTTCCACGGTGCATATCCAGTTGTTTGTATATACTCATGTGTAAACCAAAAATTAGTTCCATTAGATGGGTCGACTGTCATCATAGAATAATCTCCCCACCTCGCCGATGAGCCTGTTTGCGAACCGCTACCTTGTTGTATTATTTCTTCGTCAGTTGTCATAATTCCCAATTGGTCGCTAACTATTCTACCCACACACCTAATTGATGGGAATGATGCTAAACTAGATGTTGTATAACCAATTGCTATGTCGCCATTCATATTTATCGCAGCACTTCCCATCCACCGATTCAAGCCATCATTTGGTGCGTATGTACCTTGCTGATAAATAAACCAACCGCTACCCGTGTTTCTAAATTCATACCATCTTACTGCTGCTAAACCACCAACATTTACTGTATGGTTTGTAACCATTGTTTCGTGTATACCAAAATTTACATACTGCAAGCGATTCATTAATCTGTCAGTAATAGCTTCTAATTTTACAGTAGTATTGGGTTGTTCAATACATCTTTCTCTAGTTGCTATACATAGATTTGAAGAAAACGAAGCAACGTCTATAGACTGTGAGAGAACAAATGTTGAATTTACAGTATTGTTCCAATCAACATGAAACTCCCATACTCTTACGTGATCTGTAGGATATCCCCAAGCATTATCGTTTACATACATAAAGTAATTAGGTGCACCAAGTGGTGGTGCTGTTCCATCAATATCTGATGGTAAAAAACTTGATGGGTCACTACCGTTCGGTAAATCAAATATGACAATTCTCGCATTTGGATCACCAACTAACATCAAATCTCTTTCCACTACTGCTGCACATGCTCTGGAATAACTACCAAACAAATTAAAAGAAAAGTAATAACCATCGGGCCATACTCCCATTTTTGGGTAATCATTTAGAGCGGGAAATTGATATGCGTATTGGTAATAAGAACCTAGTGGATCTGATGTTTCGGATACCGCAATTAGTTGCCAATAACCACCACCGCCCGTATTAATAGCAAATTGACTAATAACCCATCTATCAGCTAATTCGTCATAAACAGCTAGCGGGTCACCATCATTTGTTCCCGTCCAAGGACCAACAAACCCATCCCATAATGTACTATTATCAACAGGGCCATATATTCGCGTCCCGTCTTTTGTGTATATTGCAAATGAAAGATTTACGATTTGAAAATAATGGTCATTACTAACATCTCCATTTGGGTCTGGTGGGTAAACATTATTTTCATTACCGACACCCTCAAATACTGTTAGTATGTCATTTTGTGATCGCTGAGCATAATTTATCTGAACAGCTTCTGTTGGTAAATTTTCTCTACTTTCTAACAGTGTTTTTAAATTAAATTCATTATCTACTTCTTCAAAAGAACGTACTCTTTCTTGTGGAAGAATTATTTCCATGTCTCTCAATGGAATAGTTTTTCTAAAATATTCTGCTTGTTTTGTTATCTGCTCTTGTGCTGATACTGATATCATGGTGAGAACAAGAAAAATTGTTAAAAGTTTTTTCATTCGATTAACCTGCTTCTGCTTTTATAGATTTTTGTTAACAAATATCCTACACTCAATATAGACAGTATAGATACTCCACTCCCAATTGGTACGCTTCCGCCGCCAATTGGGTCATCTCCACCAGGATCGGGTGGTGGATCACCGGGCTGAGAGTGTAATGTGATACAAAGCAAAAACAACGCAATTAATTTCACTGCGCGTTTGATCATTTTTATTCCTTAATATCTAACCTTTGACATTAATGTTAACATTTTTGATTTAGATTTTGTTGATGAACTTCTTCCACCACTTCTTCCACCAGCAGAAAATGCTGGTACTCTACTTATGTTTCCTCTGCTAGCAGCTAACATATTTGTTGCAGGGCTAGATGCACCACTTAAAGCACTACCTCGTAAGCTACTTGCTGTCGCAAGAGATGTTGAAACTGATACTGGTACTGCAATAACACCGATTCTAGCTATGGGTATATTTATACTGGGTGCTGCTCCTGTATTAGTACTAGTACTAGTTGTCATACCGACTGATGCTGGTATAATTGAAGGCATATTGTTCTCCTTTATTTAAATGTTAGTTTTATATAAATATATAGCAGCATCTACTCAATACTTATATGACCCATTAAGATAGCATTTTCTATACCCATCACAGTATGTTCTCCACATTCGGGACATGGGTATTTTTCAGCATCAGGTTCTACACCATAATCTTGAGTAATCTGATTGCAGTTTGTGCAATAACCAGCATAGCATTCTGTGTAATCTAATACTTCTTCGTAGTTTAAAATCATAACTTTAATTTTTACCAGGTTATTAATTTGTAATATATGTTTTTAAATAAATCTTCCCCAATCTTGTTTTTGTATTCTCTTACAAATCTTTTCGCTTCGTCTTCTGTAACTGCCTGATCAATCTCTTCTTTTATTCCGTCATTCCACTCACAAACTATTTCATAATAATTTTCCCAATCATCATTCATACAGTTCCTTTTTTATTATAAATATCAATGTGTAGCTTCAGTTAATAATAATTCGTTAATCGTTTTTGATATAGCTGGAATCGAATCAACATCTATAACTTTACCACTTTTGCCATACATCTTTTCGAAAGTAGCTTGATCACCACTGTTACCAATCTGAATGAAGTAACTTAAAAATAAGATTCCTTTTCTTTTTAATCCATCAACAACTTTTTTAGTGTGATTTGTTGAATTAGCTTTAAAGCTAATTGGTGAAAAAGAGTAATTAGTTACACTATAACCAGTTGATACGTGATTATTTTTTATCAAACCAATTGGTGAAGCGTAAGGGTCTCCATCTGTAAGATTGATAAAGTAATTATTTTGATCGTTTTTATTGAAAATATTTTCAGCTTCTGTATTGAATAATAATGCTTCCGGAGTAGTATTGTAATGTATAGCATAACCTATATTTATCAAGTCTTTGATGTTGTTTTTTCTACTGTCATATAACAAAACCGAAGTAGGGTAATTATAACCATTACTTTTTTTAAGCGCCTCAATTTTATTAACATCTCCAGCTGACATGTTTAAAGCCATAGCTGGGAAAAGAGAAGTTGAATCTAATAGATACCTAATAGTTATAGCCACATCTAAATTTGGAATGTGATAAGATGCAGAAGCTAAAGTTGCAGCCATTTTAAGTGCTTTATCTAACTGACCATCACTCATTGAATGAGAACCATCGACGCTTATTAACAATAAACTAGTTTTATATCTATCAATTAGTTTTTCGCAAAAGATAGTTTCGTTATCATAGCTAATAGAAGCAAGTGCTCTATTATCAATTTTTCCCTTTCTTAAGTTATTAAAAACAGTTTCACGTTCTTCGTTTCTTAATAACATGTTGTTTGATAATCTTTTACCTTTTTTAATAGCTTCTGATAAATTAAGTGCACCAAGAACGCGTAATCTATTAGTCAAAGCTTTTATAATTTCATCTAAACTTTTAATCTTTGAGCTAGCATCAACAAATATTGTTGGTATTGCAATGTCCTTTTCTTTCCCAATATATTCAAAACCAAGTTTAATAGGAAGGTTTGTAACAGCTTCCAACATTTTTGCATCTGTTTTAAGTAGAGAATCTTTTTTCTTTTTTGATTTAAGATCAACATTACCTGGAGTTTCATCTGAATCCATTTGATCCAGCAGATCTTTGATATCTTGATCTACATCATCAGAACTAAAACCATCATTGAAAACATCTTCAGCAGAAGGTTGTGATTGGTTGGAATTACTTCCGCCACTAGATTCATCTTCGTCATCTGAGTCATCTCCGTCATCTGAACTGCTTGAGCCAGTTTCATCTTCGTCATCTGAGTCATCTGAACTGCTTGAGCCAGTTTCATCTTCGTCATCTGAGTCATCTCCGTCATCTGAACTGCTTGAGCCAGTTTCGTCTTCGTCATCTGAGTCATCTAAGTCACCTGAACTACTTGAGCCAGTTTCGTCTTCGTCATCTGAATCACCTGAGTCATCTGAACTACTTCCGTCACCAGATTCATTGTCTTCTGCATCACCAGCTTCTCCATCGTCACCTTGTTGTTTTTGATCTGAAGGTGGTGGAGGTGGAAGAGGTGGTGGAACAGCAGCGAAAGATAATATTTTTTTATAAATCTTTTTTGTTAATTGAAAAACTTCTTCAGTCGAATTCAATGTTTCAACTTCATCAACCATTTTTAATATCTGATTAAATTCAGGAAGAACAGCTAGTGAATGTTTGGTGATTTTTTTATTCATAGAATAAATAATAGCTCCAATATATGAGTTAACATCACCACTATTAATTTTATTTTTGATAGAATCACTGATATTCTTTTTGAAAAAATATTTGTTATACAGTGCATTATAATAGCCTGAGTAACCGGGATATTTTTCTATAATCAATTTATCTATTCTTCTGTCTTCTAACCAATTTTGCAAAGGAGCAACGGTTTTAATTATTGCTTTTTGATAATTAAAAGAACCATTTTTGTTAGCTCTTTTAAATTTCCTTTTAGTAGCTCTCACCAAATCAGCTATCAATTGTGGATGTTCGTTTAAATCATGCTCTGTGAACATAAAATATCTTTTGAATTTACCAGCTTGATCTTCTCTGCGTGAGCTGTATTGGATGTGAGCCGATTCGTGAAGAGCGGCACCAACAATGGAATCAAAACCAGAAGAAACATCTGGGCTAATCCTAACAACTGGACGACCATTTGAAACAACAGCAAAATTTTCATCTTTAACTGCATAATCAACGTCAACTTGAGAATT
>Ga0210003_1002296_pt1 | contig 16282 bp, 12 predicted proteins | sample LantaG_FD_182804 | JGI IMG/M metagenome (GOLD analysis project Ga0210003, IMG submission 182804) | Deep subsurface microbial communities from Baltic Sea to uncover new lineages of life (NeLLi) - Landsort_02402 metaG (SPAdes) (version 2) | ecosystem: Environmental > Aquatic > Marine > Oceanic >...
CCTCCTGCTGCAATTCCCATACCACCCTGGATCATCGCTCCAAGATCGGTAATTATATCCCCAAACAAATTAGGTATGACCATAACATCATACCATTCTGGATTTTTTACCATCCACATACATGCAGCATCTATATGATTATAATCCGTTTTAATATCGGAAAACTTCTTTGCCATTTCCATAAATGCCCTGTACCACAGATCTCCTGCATAAGTGAGTACATTTGTTTTATGAACCAGTGTAAGTTTTCCCGGTTTTCCTTCTTCTTTTCTTGCCCTTGCCAGATTAAAAGCATATTCCAGACATCTGTCGACCATCTGCCTGTCGTAAACCATTACTTGAGTCGCAACTTCATATGGAGTTCCTTTTCTTGTTATACCGCCATGACCTGTATACAGTCCTCCCGTATTCTCCCTTACAACCACAAAATCTATATCTTCAGGGCCCTTGTCCTTCAGGGGACAGTCAACACCGGGATAAAGTTTTACCGGTCTTAAGTTTATATACTGGTCCAGAGAAAACCTTAATTTTAATAAAATGCCAACCTCTAAAACTCCCGACGGCACATCAGGATGTCCGATCGCACCAAGATATATCGCTTTAAATTTTTTAAGCTCACTGATAGCAGAATCCGGAAGTGTCTCGCCAGTCTTTAAATACCTGTCGCCGCCAAAATTAAAATCTGTGAATTCAAAACTTATATTATGTTTATCTCCTACCATCTTAAGGACTTTTTTACCCTCATTTATTACTTCAGTCCCGGTACCATCTCCGGGTATAACCGCAATAGAATAATGCTTTGATTCAGTCATCTTTCGTCCTCCACAAAAATAAAATTAAAAGTAATTCTTTCTATATTATATATGAATATTTCTGTTTTTGTTTTTAAATTTTAAAATAATTAATGCCCCTCAGTCAATGCTTTTATAAGTATTGTCAGATAACAGAATGCAATTGGGGGAAGGCTTACAATAGTAAGTATCATCCCTCTTGACATGCGGTTATTTTCTCTTGATTCTCTCATATTAAAAATCAGGCTTATCAAAAAAACAATGCCGGAAGCAATAAGCAATAATCCGAATAATCCCACGGCGGTATAGCTTTCCCAGCCTATACCTATCTCAACACTTATAAAAATTCCAAGTGCCCAGAATATCAAAGTCAGATAACCAATTACCAGAACAGCCAGTCCTAAATTTTTATTTCTTTTTGTAATATCTATTATTGCCTCCTATAAATCAACTTGTAGTTTTTTTACTGAAATATAAAGTACTGCTTGAAAACAGCAGCAACACCAAAAAAATATAAAATGGAAACCAGGTTATATTTATAAAATCAAATGCACTTACAAAATACTGAATAATAAAGATTACAGTCATTATAATTATTGATGCTATAAGAGTAACCAGACTTGCTTTGGTTATATCCTGGTACTGTTTTTCATCATACCATTCGATGATCCTCTCTTTGAGTTTTATAATCAACCAGTAAAAAACTATCAGAATATATGGAATTATGGCTATCAGGCTTGTTATAATAATCCCTGCCTTTGCAGCCCATAAGGGTAACGGATATACTGGATATACTGTTAAATAAATTAAAGAAAAAATTGAAACCAGAACTAAACCTGAGACTCCGCTCAAAATTCCAATATATTGTGCATTAATGAATATTGAATCATCTTTTAGAACTATTTCTTCACCACCCTTTACGACCGACTTTCTGGTTGACGCAAGGAGAACAATCATAAGAATATAGAAAATAAAATGAAGTGACTGGCTGAAAAATAGGATGTTAAACTCACCTGGTAAACCAAAAACATACTCTTTTGAAATATCGCTTGAAAGTGCAAAATCTCCAAATAACATCATTAAAGAGGTAATACCAATAAAAAATAAAAATGCGCGAAGTAAATTATCTCTTTTAAAAAAATTTAACTGCAGGATTAAAGTAAGCATGGCTGATAGGTGAAAAAAAATAAAAATAAAATATACCACTGCAACCGGGATTGAAAACTTACCCATAAAACTTTCAACATCTCCTATATTAATTATTTTATCCCTGAGCATTAAAAAGAATGTGTTTGTGAATACAAGCCCCGCAATTGAAATTGAACATAAGACTAAAGTGGTATTATTACTTATTTTTAATAGTCGTTTCATTTTTTTTATGCTCCTTTATCTAATCTTTTTCAATGTAAAATATTTCCTCCACAGATTTATCAAAGTAACTTGCAATTTTTAGTGCCAGTAATACTGAAGGATTAAATTTTCCTTTCTCTATAGAATGAATGGTAAGCCTGGTTACACCAACAGCATTTGCCAGTGCCTGCTGGGAAATCTCATTATGTTCAAACCGGCACCTTCTGAGATTATTTTTTAGTTTTAAATCTTTACTTCCCAATTTATATATCTATTATAATTAACATATTGTATATAATAATTAACTTAATATATATAATAATATACATTATGTCAAGAAATTTTTTTATTTTATTGCAGTTAATACTATTTTTTACCTGATTTCCCTAATCTTAACATTGTAAAATAAATGCATATTACTTAGAATATTTTTATAATATCAGAAAGCAAAATAAAAAAGTTAATTCATCTTTCTTCTTAGCTTATGTGGTTATATTGAAAAGTTTAAAACAATAAATTTTAACAGTAAATTATTATTATTTTATTATACGAGGGAAATTATGAAAAAATCACTTGGAGCTAAAACTATTATTTACCCTACTCCTGTCCTGGTTATTGGAACCTACGACAGTCAGAACAAGCCAAATTTAATGACTGTTGCCTGGGGAGGAATTTGCTGCTCTGATCCTCCATGTGTCGCAGTTTCTATGCGGAAAGCCACTTACACTTATAATAATATAATGGAGAAAAAAGCCTTTACTGTAAATATACTTTCTGAAGATATGGTAAAAAATGCTGATTACTACGGTATTGTGTCCGGCAGGAACGAAGACAAATTTGCAAAAACAAACATTACTCCGGTAAAAAGCGATTTGGTTGACGCTCCCTACGGAAAAGAATTTCCTTTTGTGGTAGAGTGCAAACTATTCAAAAGCCTTGAAATAGGACTACACACCCAGTTCATTGGAGAGATACTCGATGTAAAAGCAGAAGAGTCCATACTTGGCACATCTGGTTTTCCGGATATGGATAAGCTAAAACCATTTTTCTTTGACCCGGCTGGCAGGTACTATTACCGTACCGGTAAAATGCTGGCAAAGGGCTTTTCTATTGGTAAAGAAATTTGATTTTTTCCCCGCCTGTTACTGGTATTTTAGCAAATTTATTATTCTCGAAATTTAACTAAAGCTTTTTTAAAAAAATATTTTGCAACTTAAATCTGGAAATATCGTTTATACCATATAAGGTGACTTTAAAAACAAAATTACTTTACATTAGTTTTACAATCTGTCAGAATGACAGAAATCTTGATTGGAAATATTAGAATTTAAAAAGAAAAGAGAATACTTATAATGAAAATTTTACTTGTCTATCCGGATTACGAAGAAACTTTCTGGAGTTTTAAAAGAGTTTTAAGAATATTGGGTAAGAAAGCTTCATTTCCTCCCTTAGGACTTCTAACTGTTGGAGCTATGCTTCCTGACGATTGGGAAAAAAGATTAGTTGATATGAACACTGACATATTAAAGGATGAATATATTAAATGGGCAGACTACATATTTATTAGCGCAATGATTGTGCAAAAAGAATCAGTTAGAAGGATAATAAATAAAGCAAAAAAATTAGGAAAACCTATCGTAGCAGGAGGGCCTCTTTTTACCACAGGCTGGGAAGAATTCACCGATGTAGATCATCTTGTTTTAGGAGAAGTAGAGGAAACCTTCCCGGCAATCGTTGAGGATCTAAAAAATGGTGCCCCTAAAAAAATGTACGCCAGTAACGGATTCCCCGATATTAAAGAAGTTGCCATTCCTGACTGGAATTTAATTAACGTTAAGAACTATAATTCAATGTGTGTTCAATTTTCCAGAGGATGCCCTTTTAATTGTGAATTCTGTGATGTGGTACAATTGAACGGAAGACTACCCAGGATGAAAAGCAAGGAACAATTAATTGCTGAACTTGAGACTTTGTACAGGAGAGGTTGGCGTGCCGGTGTATTTTTTGTTGATGATAATTTTATAGGAAATAAAGCCATACTCAAAAAAGAATACATGCCCGCAATTATAGAATGGCAAAAAAAGAAAAAACATCCCTTTACCTTCAATACCCAGGTTTCAATTAACCTGGCTGATGATAAAGAGCTCATGGAATTAATGGTAGAAGCCGGCTTTACAGCTGTATTTATAGGTATTGAAACACCTGATGCAGATGGACTTGAAGAATGTGGCAAGTTTCAAAATAAAAACAGAAACCTGGTAGAATCAGTAAAAATAATTCAAAATTGCGGAATGGAAGTTCAGGGTGGTTTTATTGTTGGTTTCGATAGTGATAAGGTATCAATTTTCCAGCGCCAAATTGAATTTATCCAGAAAAGCGGAATTGTCACCGCTATGGTCGGTTTGCTTATTGCATTGCCAAAAACCAGGTTGTATCAGAGGCTAAAAGAAACAAATAGGTTAACTAAAAAGGCAACGGGTAATAATACAAAAACTTCAAGTTTAAATTTTATTCCAAAGATGGATAAAAATGTACTTCTGGCTGGTTTTAAAAAGATTTCATCTACAATTTATGCTCCTAAGGCTTATTATGAAAGAATTAAAACTCTCCTGAGAGAATATAAGCCAGTTATTAGAAAAAAGCAAAGAATCCGCATATACCATATACGAGCATTTATTGGTTCAATCTGGTGGCTTGGAATTAAACAAAGAGGAAGACATTATTTCTGGAAATTAATTTTATGGAGCATTCTTAAGCGGCCGTCTCTTTTCCCTTATGCAATTGGTTTATCTTTAGTAGGGATCCATTTTAGGGCAATATCATAAGGGTTTCTGCTGTTAATATTTTGCCATAGCATCATTAAAAATAATAAAAAAACATAAAACTGCTGTATTTTTTAAACATTATTTTCTCTTAATAATTTTGCGCACTTTTCAGACAAAATAGTATTTATATTGATTCCAGAACCTATTTCAAATCCTGCCTTATTATAGGCATATATAATTACCCTCTTAACTGTTCATATATAATTGTTTTTGTGATATTTTATAACCCAGTATTGATATAGCAATTTTTTACCTTAAAAAAATGGAAAAAGAAAAGTTTGAGGCAATAGTTTTAAACACTTTAAAAAGTATCCCGGATAAATTCAAGGATAAAATAAAGAATTTAAGTATTGTTATTGAAGAAAAAGATGTAAGCCCTGTTATAAAAGGTAAAAAAGGTACCCACACAAAATACACGCTTGGTCTTTATCAGGGACTTCCTGCTACCAAACAGGCAGGCAGAATAAATATATTGCCTGATAAAATAACCATTTATAAAAAATCACTGGAAGAAATAAGCCGCAATGATAAGGAATTAGAAAAAAACATAATAAAAGTTATTTTACATGAATTGGGACATTACTTCGGTCTTGATGAAAAAAAGCTAAGGAGATTAGGCTACTGATTCTTACTATCTGTAATTCTCTTTCTATTCGTCTGGCTTTTATTCATGGAAAATATTATATCCAAATAGCTCACTCCTGGTTTTAATCAAATTTTTTCATATTTTGTTCTGAGCATAAAAAATATTGACTTTAATCATAAATAGGTGTAAATTGTTCAAGTACTATTTCACTTAAAGTGAAATATAATTTTACTATAAAACGAAAATATTTTTAGCATTTTTAGAAAATTTCTGTTATAACTAAAAGATAAAAAGTTATTTTACAAAATGCTATTATAGGAACGTTAACTGAATTAATAAAATATAATATAAAAAAAACTTTTTTATTAGTGTAAAATATATGTAGAGAATTAAAAAATAGGAGTTGAAATACTATGGCAGAAGAAAAAAGATTTAGCAAGAATAAAGAAAAAATAAAAATACCGGAAGAGCTTCCTCTTCTATCCTTAAAAAATAGTGTGGTATTCCCTTTTCTGGCAACACCACTGGTTGTGGGTAGAAAAAAGTCTTTGGAAGCTGTTAAAAGTGCATACAGAGAGCACAAGATCATAGTAGTCGTGGCACAGAAAGAAGAAAATAAAGAACAGGTGGAAAAAGACGACCTATATGATGTAGGAACTGCTTGCGCTATAAAACAAGTAACTGATATATCAGAGAGTGAGACCAAGTGCATCGTTGAAGGAATTTCCCGGGTAAAAATAAAGTATTTTACTCAAACTGAACCTTATTTCAGAGCAGCAACTGAAGTGCTTGAAGAAATCCCTTTAATCGAAGATGAGGAAACAGAAAATCTTAATACAACTGTTAGAATGCAAGTTGAGAAGTTTATTCAACTGGGTATCCCCCTGCCTACAGCTTTTGTAGTGGCAGCAACCAATATTTCTAAGCCTGAGGTTCAGACTGATTTATTTGCTTCATATCTGCTTTCAAGTACCAAACAGAAGCAGAAAATCCTTGAAGAAAACAACCTGAAAATAAGGTTAAAAAAATTAACAGAATACCTTGGTGAAGAACTTAAGAGGTTTGAAGTTCAGTCTCAAATAAGAGATAAAGTTCAAAAAGAAGTAGGAAAAACGCAGAGGGAATATTATCTCCGCCAGCAGCTTAAGGCGATTAAGAATGAACTGGGCGAATTTGATGAGTCTATTGCTCTGACCAAGGAATTAGAGAAAAAATTGCAGAAGAAAAAAATGCCCAAAGAGGTCAATGATAAAGTATTAAAAGAAATAGAAAGGCTGGAAGACATTCCCAGCATGTCTCCGGAACACTCTTACGTGAGGACTTATGTGGAGTTGATACTGGACGTTCCCTGGTCCGAAAAGACCAAAGATGTTATGGATTTAAAAAAAGCAAGGAAAATATTGGATGGCGATCATTACGATCTGGAAAAAGTTAAAACCCATATTCTGGATTATCTGGCTGTCAGGAAATTAAAGGGTAAAGCAACTAAAGGCCCGATACTATGTTTTGTTGGACCTCCAGGTGTTGGCAAGACTTCTCTTGGACAGTCTATAGCCAAGTCTCTTGGAAGAAAATTTATAAGAATGTCTATTGGTGGTATAAGAGATGAAGCTGAAATCAGAGGACACCGGAGAACGTATGTAGGAGCGCTTCCAGGCAGGATTATCCAGGGTCTTACGCAAGTCGGAACAAATAATCCGGTATTCATGCTGGACGAGGTTGATAAGGTAGGTACGGATTATAGAGGCGATCCTTCATCTGCATTACTCGAAGTACTTGATCCGGATCAAAACAATTCATTCAGGGATCATTACCTTGAAGTACCATTTGACCTTTCAAATACAATGTTTATTACAACAGCTAATATACTGGACACCATACATCCGGCACTCAGGGACAGAATGGAGACTATTGAAATACCTGGTTATAGTTCTGAGGAAAAGGTTCATATAGCTGAAAAATTCCTGATCCCCAAGCAATTAAAAGAACAGGGAATAGAAAAATATAATGTCAAATTTACTGGTGAAGCCATCTCTCTAATAATTGAGGAATATACCAGAGAAGCCGGTGTCAGGAATTTAGAGCGGGAGATAGCAAATATCTGTAAAAAAATTGCAAGGGAAATAGTTGAAGAAAAAAGATATCCCAGGAATATAACTACTGAAAAAGTAAGGAATTTTCTTGGTGTCTCAAAAGTTTTACCAAGTGAAATCGAAGACAAAAATAGAGTTGGAGTCGCCACAGGTCTTGCCTATACACCAGTAGGCGGAGATATACTGCTTATCGAATCCACTTATTATGGGGGCAGCGGCGAACTAATACTCACAGGGAAACTGGGAGATGTAATGCAGGAATCAGCAAAAGCAGCAATAAGTTATATTCATTCAAGAGCAAAAGACTTTGGAATAGAAGATAAGTTATTCAGTAAATCAAATATACATATTCATGTTCCCGCAGGAGCTGTGCCTAAAGACGGGCCATCGGCAGGCGTGGCTATAACTTCTTCTCTTGTATCTGCATTTACAGGAATACCTGTTATAAGAAATGTGGGTATGACAGGAGAAATAACTTTAAGGGGCAGAGTTCTTCCAATTGGTGGACTTAAAGAAAAACTTCTTGCGGCAAAAAGAGCAGGGCTCAAGAAAGTTGTTCTGCCCGAAAAAAACAGGAAGGATCTTGATGAGGTACCTAAAAGCATACTCAAGGGATTAAAGCTTGAATTTGTAGAAAATATCGACGATGTAATTAAACACACCCTTGAAAGATATCCTTCAAAGCTAGAAAGTCCTGATGATAAAGGTGTAAAAGCTCCTGCTGAAGAGCCTGAGATAAGACAATCTCAGAGGTTTACTCCTACTATACAGTAGGTTATTCTACTAAAGCCCTTCTTAAAATATTATTTTAAGAAGGGCTTTATTTTTAACCATAAAAACTCGAGATAGATCAGTATATAATAAATTAAAATAAAAATATCCAAAATATACCAATATTGTTTTGGATTTAATGCAAATATAATAAAAGAGATTAGCCTGTAAGCCGGGTTATAAACTGAAAATACTTAATAAATGTATTTTAACTTGTAATAAGATAATAATTATTATTGTTCATTTTCATCATTATAGAATATCGATAACTGACAACTGCAAGCAATGTGTTGGATATAATTCAAAAAATTGCTTAAATACTAACTTTAAAACTGTACTAAAGAATGGGGTAAGGACACTTTAGAGTTGTTCATAATCTTTTTAATTGATTTAGCAATTTACGCACCAATTAATTAAATATATATTTATCAAGATTGTTTATAACCGAGGTCGAGCTTAAGAATCAACTTTACGAAGCATTATGCTGTCATCAGAAAATCTTTCTCCGCTGGCATGTTCAAAAGCAACTACCAGGTCGCTTACAGATAAGTCTGACTTCTTTTTCTGATGTATGTCAACAATTATTTTACCTTTATGCATCATAATTAACCTATTACCATAGCGTAGAGCATGTTCCATATTGTGTGTAACCATTATGGTGGCCATTTTCTCTTTCTGCACAATCATCTCGCTTAGCTCAAGGACTATCTGGTTTGTTTGAGGGTCCAGAGCAGCTACATGCTCATCAAGGAGTAGTAGTGATGGTTTACTGATAGTAGCCATAACAAGAGCCAGGGCCTGCCTCTGTCCACCGGAAAGTGTGCCAACCAGCGTAGATAGCCTATCCTCAAGTCCTAATCCCAATGGATCTAATACTAATCTGAAGATTTCCCTGCGTTTTTTATTGGTAGCGATTCCTAATCCCCTTGATTGGCCGCGTAACATAGCCAGAGACAGATTCTCTTCTATGGTCATTTTTGCGGCAGTACCTGTATGAGGGTTCTGGTAGACTCTGCTAACATATCGTGCACGCTTATGTTCGCTGAGTCTTGCAACATCTTTGCCATTGATTGTGATCTTTCCACCTTTTTCCGGTGGATAGACACCAGCAATAACATTTAACAGGGTAGTCTTACCGGCTCCATTACTGCCAATGACAGTAATGAAATCTTCAGCACCCACATCCATCCTCACATTATCCAGTGCTGTGACTTCATCTACAGTACCTCTTAAAAATACTTTGCTTACTTTACTGAGTTTCATCAAGTTTTGATTCTGGCTCATACGAACTCCCACTCTACATCCTTTTTGCTGGCGGCATCCATTCACCCCGCACTTTTTTTTGTATGTATGGTATTGCCAGGGCTGTGATAACAAGCAATGCTGTAATCAGCTTTAAATCTCTTGGAGGTAATCCCAATCTAAGAACGATACCGAGAAACAGGCGATAAACCAAAGATCCGCCTATCACCGCAAATAGAGTAGTAGTAATCCCCCTGGAGCGAAATAATTTCTCACCAATTATCACCGATGCCAGACCCATAACAATCATACCGATACCCATACCTACATCAGAGAAGCCCTGCTTTTGAGCTACTAACCCTCCTGCCAGAGCAACAAAGCCATTTGAGAGGGAAACACCTATTATCGTGGTCATGTCAGTGCTAACACCGAGACCTCTTACCATTTGTTCATTATCACCGGTAGCTCTTAGGGCCAGACCGATCTCAGTGCGTAGAAACCAGTTCAAAATTCCGAGAATGACAATAGCAAGAATTACCATAAATATAATTGACAAAGTGGTGATAGATTCAATACCAAACAATTGGGCAGTTTGTTTAAAAACCGTTTCCTCGCGGAGGATAGAAACATTGGATCGTCCCATAATCGCCAGGTTTATAGAATATAGAGCGACCATCATTAGTATACCGGCAAGCAGAGCATTTATCCTAAGCTTGGTATTTAGCAAGGAGGTTATCAGTCCTGCACAAATACCGGCAATTAAGGCAACCAGGGTTGCCAGCCAGGGGTTGACACCACTTACTATAAGGATAGCAGCCACAGCCCCGCCCAGGGGAAAGCTTCCATCTACAGTAAGGTCAGGGAAAGCAAGCACCCGAAAGGTTATGTATACTCCAAGAGTTACAAGCCCATAGGCTAAGCCCTCATATAAAGAAATGGACAGCAAATTTATAACATAATCCAAGCGTGCTTGCTCCTTTTATGATATCCTTGTGAATATTTTTTAATATCTATTAACTTGTTAAAACGGAAACCATTAACATTTATTTATCATATACAATTCCTGCAGCATCTATTAATTCCTGAGGAATGGTAGCACCCATTCTTTCTGCCGCAGCAGTATTCACTGAGAGACTGACTACCTTGCCTTTCTCAACAGTAGTCTCGGCAGCATTGGCCCCCTCCAGTATTTTAACTACCATCTCACCTGTCTGGTAGCCAACATCGTAATAGTCAAATCCGTAGCAGGCAATACCGCCCCTTTCTATTGACTCGTTATCAGAGGGAAACAGAGGAATGCTTTCCTCTTCGCAGACTCCAATCAACGCTTCCAGACCAGAGATTACAGTGTTATCAGTACCAACCCAGATAACGTCCACTTGTCCTACTAAAGATTGGGCTGCTGCAAGAACATCGGCACTGGTAGAAACTGGTCTTTCAACCACTTCAATGCCAAGTGGTTGACATGCTTCTTTAAGCTTCCTTACCAGGAACACCGAATTTGCCTCACCATCATTGTAAAGAGTACCTATAGTCTTAACAACAGGCACTATCTGAGCTATCAGGTCAACATCATCCGCCACAGCAATCATATCGCTTACTCCAGTTACATTATCGTTAGGGTGGGATTCCCAGCTTTCAACCATCCCTGAACCAACCGGATCAGTAATAGCAGAAAAGACAACTGGAATGTCTGTACCTTTTGCAGCAGCAATAGCTGATAGGGTATTGGGAGTGGCAATGGTAATAATTACATCTACCTTATCCCCTACAAACTTAGCAGATATTGTTTCCACCAGCGACATATCTCCCTCACTATTCTGATAGTCGATTTCAATGTTCTCACCATCTGCATAACCCTTATCAGCAAGAGCCTTGATGATACCCTCTCTGGCTGCATCCAATGCAGGATGAGAAACAATCTGGCTAATACCAATTTTTTTTACCCCATCCTCTTTACAGGCATTCATCAGTGGTAATACCAAAACCAACACTGCCAGCAAACAGATGCTCATCATTATTTTTGCGTTACGCTTGATCTTCATTTATATCCTCCAGAAAAATACATTGACAAAAAAACTAAAATTACGGTCTTATTTTTCAATACCTCCTTCCCAATACCATAAATGATTTTTTATATTACCAGTTTTATAGTAATTAGTCTACAATCTTAGCAAATGTCTAAGTATACCATAAAGCTTATATAGTAAGCTAAAAAAAATATTGCCTAAAATATATTCAACAAGAAGAATATAGAGAGTTTTCTCTGAATAAAAAGAAAAGTTATTTAAAAAAGTAATTCGAGGATAGAAAGCAGCTCTATTCATAAAAATCCCCAAATTTATCTAAATTAGGTGAATACGTTCCCTTAATTCCATACTATTTTGAGAAATTTATCAAATAATACATATTATCTTTTCTATCATTTGTTTATACTCAAATCTATCAGTGCCTGAAATGTCTTTTCCCGGTAAATACCATAGGGATTTTATTTTTATTGCAGCTTTCTATAACTTCCTTATCCCTTATGGAACCACCGGGTTGTATTATTGCTGTAATTCCATTTTTGGCAGCAAGCTCGGCTACATCCTTGAAAGGGAAAAAAGCGTCTGAAGCCATAATTGAATCCTTACATCTCCCATTTGATTTCCTAATGGCTATTTCTGCAGCATCAATTCTACTCATTTGTCCTGCACCTATGCCTACAGTACTATTGTTGGCAGCCAGTACTATAGCATTGGATTTAACGCTTTTAACAATTTGCCATCCAAATAGAAGATCATTCCACTTAGCGGGACCTGGCTCAACGCTGGTTACTACTTTCATATCCTTTTTACTATCCGGGCCTTCATCCAGATCCTGCACCAGCATTCCGCCATCTACGCTTTTGATATCCACCTTTTCCAGTTTAAAATCATCTGAATTTATACCGTTAATGTAGGTATTCAATTCAAAATCCATTTTGAGGATTCTCAAGTTTTGTCGCCCGGCCAGTATCTTAAGAGCTTGCTGGTCAAAATCCGGAGCTATAAGTACTTCTACATATTTATCCAGCATAAACTTTGCCGCCTCTGCCGTCCATTCCGTATTGCAGGCTACAACACTGCCAAAAGCTGAAACCGGGTCGCACTGATATGCTTTCTTGTAAGCCTCTTCAATAGACTGCGCAGTAGCAACACCGCAAGGATTACTATGTTTAATTACTGCTACACAGGGGCCAGCAAATTCCTTAACAATTCCAAATGCCGCATTACCGTCCAGAATATTATTATAGGACAACTCTTTGCCCTGAAGCTGTCGCGCACCCGCAAAATTATCTGTGCCGGTATTTATATATTTATAATAAGAAGCTTTCTGATGAGGATTTTCGCCATATCTAAGGTTTTGAATTTTTTTAAGATTCAAACCGATGCTATCCTTAAAATTACCATCGCTGTATTTAAAATTATACTCGATTTTTTTGCCTGCGCTGCTGTAACCTATATCCAGGTAATCTCTTATGGATATATCTGAATTACCGAAACTTCCAGTTTTATTTTTAAGGTAGTTAAAGATTACACTGTCATATTCACAGGTATGCTGAAAAGCTTTGACACTTAATCTAAACAGGGTGCCGATGCTAATATATCCCCCGCTATCTTTAAGCTCTGCCTGTATTTTTTTGTAGTCATCAGGGTCAACCACTACAGCTACCCCTTTATAATTTTTAGCAGCGCTTCTAATCATAGTGGGACCGCCAATATCAATATTTTCAATAGCCTCTTCCATAGTAACATTTGCTCTGGATATGGTTTCTTTGAACGGGTATAGATTCACTACCACCATATCTATTAACTTTATCTTTGAGTTTGAAACTTCTTTCATATGATTCTCATTGCTTCGGTCAGCTAATATCCCTCCATGTATGTATGGATGAAGGGTCTTTACTCTCCCGTTCAACATTTCAGGAAAACCGGTAACTTCTTCTACCTTCCTTACTTTTATGCCCGACTCTTTTAACTTTCTGTAAGTCCCTCCGGTTGAAATAATTTCTACTCCTGCCTCCTCCAGAGTTTTCGCAAAATCTACAATCCCCTCTTTATTGGAGACACTGATTAGAGCTCTTTTTATCCTTACTTTCATTTTCCTCCCCTGTTTAATATCATTTTCTATTTAAAATTTTTACCCTTCTTCCATCTATCTCCAATCTATCCTTGCAAAAATATTTTACTGCTTCAGGATAAATTTTATGCTCCGCTTTATGTATTTTTTCCTCCAGTTCTTCCACGCTGTCATCAGGATCAATGTCAACAGCTTCCTGGAGTATTATTGGTCCGCTATCAAGATCTTCATCCACAAAATGCACCGTAACCCCGGTCACTTTTACCCCATACCGGTAAGCATCTTTTATGCCATGAGTGCCTTTAAATGACGGCAGAAGCGCAGGATGAATATTTAAAATCTTATTTTTAAACCTGTGGACAAATTCCTGGCTCAATAGAAACATATAACCTGCAAGAACTACGAGATCTATTTTTTCTTCTTCCAGCATTTCTATAATCTCTGAATCATACTGCTCCCTGCTGCTGTATCTGGTGGGATCCATAAAAACTGCTTTTATATTATTTTTCTTTGCTCTTTCTAAAGCGAAAGCGTCTTTATTATTAGAAAAAACCAGAACTATGTCTCCATTTAAACCATGTTTGTTATTATAATCTATAAGAGCTTGAAGATTTGAGCCAAAACCTGACGCAAATACAGCAATTCTTTTTTTCATTTATAACCTCTGGATTTCTTCTATTATTACCCTTCCATTTCCTCTGGTAACAGTACCAATATTATATATATCTTCTCCCAGCTCTCCAGCAATATTTCTTGCTTTATCAAACTCGCCAGGAGAAGTAATAATAACCATTCCTATACCCATATTGAACACTCTAAACATTTCATCTCTATCAATATTTCCCAGGTCCTGTAAAAATTTAAAAATAGCAGGAATTCTCCAGGTCCCTTCCAATATGGAAGCATTCATATTCCCGGGGATTATTCTATTTATGTTTTCATAAAATCCCCCGCCGGTTATATGGGCAATTCCGTGAACTTGAACTTTATTTTTAATCATCCTGTCTATTATCTTAAAATATAATTTTGTAGGAGTCAGAAGCAAATCCCCAAGTGATATGCCGCCAGCCCAATCATATTTTTTATTCAGTTCCAGATTTTTATCTTTAATTAGTTTCCGCACCAGTGAAAATCCGTTACTATGGACTCCGGAAGAGGATATCCCTATTATTATATCTCCTTCATTGACCAGACCGGTATTTATTATGGCTGATTTTTCTATAATTCCCACCGCAAAACCGGCAATATCTATATCATCTTTTCTGTACATATCAGGCATCTCGGCAGTCTCCCCGCCAATTAAAACAGTGTTACAATAACTACAGCTTTCAGCTATGGATTTGATTATAATCTTTATTTTTTCCTCATTGACCTTACCGCAAGATATATAATCCAAGAAAAACAGTGGTTTTGCACCGCAGCATATTATGTCATTTATGCACATAGCTACTGCATCCTGCCCTATATACTTATAGCAATTTGCTTTTTTTGCCAGCATTATTTTTGTTCCCACGCCATCTGTTGAAGAGACAAGAACAGGGTTCCTGTAGTCTTTTAGATCAAGCTGGAAAAGACCGGAAAACGAAGAGAGGCCGCTGAGTACCTTACCGGAAAAAGTTGATGTTATTGTTTTTTTGAGTTGACTTAGTACATTTGAAGTTTTGTCTATATTTACACCGGATAATTTATATGAATACTTATTGCTATCTTTCTTTTTATTTTTTCCAGGCATTAGAAGATACTTTCTCCTCTTTATCTATGGAATACTTATCATACTCGATATTTTCAGGGATTTGAACTGGATATTCACCGTTAAAACAGGCAAAACAGAATTTCTCTTTAGATTCCCCCACACCCTTCACTAAACCACCCATAGTTAGATACTTCAAGCTATCAACTTTTAGAAATTCTCTTATATCTTCTAACGTCTTATGATTGGCAATAAATTCCTTCCTTGTAGCCATATCAACACCATAATAGCAGGGATAAAGCAGCGGAGGGCAGGTAATTCTCATATGTACTTCTTTAGCGCCAGCATTGTATAACATTTTAACTATTTTTTTTGATGTTGTTCCTCTAACTATAGAATCATCAACCACTACCAGCTTTTTACCTCGTATAATGTCTCTTAAAGGATTTAACTTAAGCTTAACACTTATCTCTCTGGTTTCCTGCTTTGGCTGAATAAAAGTCCTTCCAATATATCTATTTTTAATAAAACCCTCAGCATATGGTATTTTAGATTCTGCAGAATACCCAATTGCAGCAGGGGTACCTGAATCAGGTACAGGAATAACTATGTCAGCATCAGCAGGAGACTCCTTTGCCAGTTCTTGTCCCAATCTATGCCTTACCTCAAACATATTTTTATTATGTATATAACTGTCAGGCCTTGCAAAATAGATAAGTTCAAACACACACATGGAAATCCTATCTACGGGAAGCATCATTTGTGACCTCATGCCATCTTTATCCACTACTATAATCTCGCCAGGGTCAATTTCTCTAATGAACTTTGCGTCA
>Ga0210003_1002297_pt1 | contig 16281 bp, 9 predicted proteins | sample LantaG_FD_182804 | JGI IMG/M metagenome (GOLD analysis project Ga0210003, IMG submission 182804) | Deep subsurface microbial communities from Baltic Sea to uncover new lineages of life (NeLLi) - Landsort_02402 metaG (SPAdes) (version 2) | ecosystem: Environmental > Aquatic > Marine > Oceanic >...
GATGGTCACGTTGCCCTCACGTACGGGCTTGCCGTTTCTGTCGGGCTTGCTCCGGCCGATTATGCGGATGTTGGCCGAGCCGGGCGAAGGGCTGTTATGTTGAATCGTACAGCCGGTGATGGCCACTTCGCCGGTCCCGTAAGAGCTGCCCGCAGAGTCGATCAGGACGTTTGCGGTTGGCGGCGTTTCGGGGCTCATATTGCTTTCGATATCGCAGCCGGTGATGTGAATGTTGCGGACGTTGCCCGCGCGCGACACGATGCCGCCCCGGCGATTATAGCTTATGTGGCAGCCGGTTATGTTCGACTGGTGCAGGTTGACGTTGTCGTAAAAAATGCCGATGCCGCGGTTTTCGTACAGGTGACAGTTGGAAATAATCAGGTTGCGGTTGTTGCCTGTAAGATGGATGCCGTGCAGTGCGCCGCGGATGTGAACCCGCGTAATCGTCAACTCCATGGTCCCGACGGCCTCGATACCGACCGCCTCCGGATGGCCGCCGTCGATTCCGATTGCGTCCACGAGCGGCATGCGTTGTCGCTCCCAGACGTTCTCTGCGAAGCTCTCCGGATCGGCTGACTTGAAATGTGTGCCGACAAACTTTAGCGCGGGACCCGGCCCGGCCATAACGATTCGCGCGACTCCCCCGCCGCTGAGCGATGTGTAGCCGGTTTTGTCCAGGTCAATCACAATCGGTCGCGTGATACGGTATACGCTCTTAGATAAGATGACAGCGCCGAGGCCGGAGTCGACCGCTTTCTGGATCGCGACAGTGTCATCGGCTACGCCGTCGCCGACAGCGCCGAAACTGCGAACGTCGCCATTATTTGCTCGTTGGGCACTGCTGCCGATTGCAAGACCGGCAAGTAATACTAAAACCGTAAGAGTGATTTCTCGTTTGTTAAGAAACATGGCCATCTCCCTAAAATAAATCAAACCACTATCTTCCAACTGCTGCCTCGGCAGGTTCTATCCCCTATCAGACAGCATACTCAACGGATGCCTGCGATTATTCAGCGGCAGCTCAACCGGTGCATTGAGCCGGTGCGATTCGTATATCGCCAGTATCATTTCCAGAGCCGCACGCCCGTCGTACATACTGCCCTTTGGTTGGGTGTCGGTCTCAATTGCCCGTATCAAATCGAGCGCGATGAGCCGGTTGCCGTAATCGAGGCCGGGATACTTGAGTGGTTCCGGCTTGTCTATGCCCGTGCTCGATATCCGCTTCCATTGGGTATTGCTGCGCCCGGGCTGCCAGGACGGATCCTCCACAAACCATATATCGGGTACGCCACCTGTCGTCATTGTCAGAACCCCCCTGCTTCCGTATAGCTGCAGGCCAAAACGCTTCGCGGCTCCATGCCGGGCACGGTGCGTAGAGAAATAACCCATCGTTGTCCCGTCGAAACGATATACGGCGTGAATCTCGTCGCCGGCAAGCGGGCCGATTCCCTCCGCCCCGTCACGTACATGCTTCCCGGTGACAGGCTCTCGATTATCTCTCACACGTGCAAAACACCATCGCGCATCTCCGGCAAAAAGACGCATCAGATCCATGACGTGTGTGCCGAGCACCATAAGGTCCTCGCCGCCGCCGCGACGGTCTTCTTTGCCCCGGCCGCGCAGCTCGAGAATGTCGCCGAGCATGCCTTCGGTAATCGCCTTCTGAGCATGGGCAAGCGCCGGGCTGTAGCGCATCTGATGAGCGATTGCCAGTTTCAAGTTCCGCTTCTCAAGGGCGGCAATCATTGCGTCCGCCTGCTGCAGACTCTGGCACATGGGCTTTTCAAGAAATACGTGACAGCCGAATTCCGCGCAGGCCAGCACCATATCGTAATGACAGTCGAGCCATCGAGGAGCCACGCATACGATTTGCGGACGCTCCGTCTCAAGCATCTGACGATAATCGGCATAGCTCTTCGGAGCTTTGATCTGTTTCGCGGCGGCGGCGCGCCCTTCCGGATCCGGGTCGGCCACGGCCACCACTTCGGCCTGCTCGATATCGTTCCACACCACGTCCAGACCGTGCCCGTAGTTTCCGCGACCGGTCCTGCCAATAACAGCAACCTCGTACCTGTCCCCTTTGGCTTCGGCACGGCTCGATCGCTCAGCAGCCAATGTCGCCAAGCCGAATACCGTACCGGCGATGAAATCCCGCCGTCTCATAGGCTCACTCCCATATATTTAATCTTATCTATATCGTCCAGCCTTCGCGGTAGTGAGGCTTGACAAATGTGTTGGCTTCGGGAACGTTCGTAATGTTCATATTCTTCCAGTCGAAGTCCAGTTTCTTACCGGCACGCAGTGCGACATTACCCATCAGGACAAATTCGGTAAGCGGCCCGGCATAGTCGAAGTGCGTGCTCGGCCTGCCTTTGCCTCGACAGGCATCGAGCCAGTCGCGATGATGTCCCTTGACACGGGGCAGGCTCTTGGGCGGCTTGCGGTAGGCCCGCATTTTTGTTTCGGGAATGATACGCGGGGATCTCGACCAGCCGCCGCCCAGGATGGAACCCTTGGTCCCGATGAACAGGATGCCGTGGTTGCCGAGGCTTCTGCCCTCTTCCAGCTCCGCAGGGCGCGGCGGCATAACTCCTCCTTCGTACCAGGTGATACGAACCGGTCCCATGCCGGCCCGAGCCGGGAAATCGAAATACATCAACGACGCTGCCGGGCAGATCTCTTCAGTCGTACCAGACGAACTTGCCTCGACGCTGAAGGTTTCACTCTGGTCCAGTTTAAGCGCCCAGAAGGCCGGGTCCAGATGGTGGCAGGCAAAGTCCCCTATCGTGCCGGAGCCGAACTGCCACCAGGCGCGCCAGCGGACCGGCGCATAGTCGGGATGATACGGACGAGTGGGCACGGGCCCGAGCCATCGCTGCCAATCGAAGCCGGCCGGTACGGGCGGTGTATCTTTGGGCAGGCCGGTGAGACTGGTCCAGCGGCTAGCGCCGGTGTACGTCCAGGCATGCACATCGTGTACATCACCGATAGCGCCATCCCAGATCCATTCGCAGGCAAGGCGGATATCCTCGCTGGAGTGCCCGAAGTTGCCGAGCTGGGTAGCGACGCCGGCCTTGAGGGCGGCTTCGGTGACAACACGTGTCTCGTAAACGGTGCGGCAGAGGGGCTTTTCACAGTAGAGGTGCTTACCTTTGGCGATTGCGGCCAGGGAAATCACGGCATGAGAATGGTCCGGCGTGGCGAGCAGGACGGCGTCGATATCTTCTGTGTCGAGCATTTGATTGTAATCGCGATATGCCGGGCAGGGCTGGCCGTACTGCTGGCGTACCAATTCGACGGCGGGTTTCAATCCCGCGGTATCGCCATAGTAAAACATGCTGTAATCGCTTTCTTCATTAACGTCGCATAAGGCAGCGATGCGCACGTCGGGCTCGTTGAAGAGCTGCTTCATGTTGACTATGCCCTGGCCGCCTGTGCCGATAACTGCGACGTTGATTTTTTCGCTGGGTGCGGTGTTGCCGCTGCCTCCGAGGACGTGGCGAGGAACAATAGTGAAAGCCGTGGTTGCCGCTGCGCCCACAATGAAATCCCTTCGAGTAATCCTCTTCTTCGTATGAGCAGAATTTGCTGTTCGATTCTTCATAGGCTCTTTCCTTACTTATAATTATGCGCCTGTCAGTTATTGTGACCGTAACGTTCATCAGCCTCGCGGGGGATAACGCAGTCATCGCCGGTACGCGGAGCCGGTCATCGTTTTCTGCGTCTCATTATATCAGGCCCGGCCGGCATCGAACAGCTTTTCAAAGCTCCACATCGCAGCCATTTAAGAGCGATAGACGATTTTTTCGCCATTCGGGCGATAATTACGTTGACACCATCTTTGCCAACTTATTATACTGTCAAAGCTTAAAAGCTCCTGCGCCTGTAGCTCAATTGGATAGAGCGTCGGTCTACGGAACCGAAGGTTGGGGGTCCGAATCCCTCCAGGCGTATTTTCATTTCATCTTCGCCGGCACCAACCTGTCTTTCACTGCTCGACAGAGCTAAAATGGGCATTCCCGCAGAAGCTTCCGCTGTTAAGTTGGGCGGCTTTTACGCTGTTTTGGAGTGGGTGCGGGGGCTTGAAATTGGGTTTGATTGGGTTTGATTGGGTTTGAATTGGCTTTGTTTTTCGGGGCCGGAAAGCGGCGGTTTTCTTTATAATTCTTTGCTATTAATGCGTTTACGTCGTTTTCCGCTTAGGGCAAATTGGCTTTGTTTTTTCAACTTTACCTCATATTTTGGTCGTTTTCGTCTCTTTTTCACCTGGTTTTTTCAATATTCTGTCTTTTTGCAACCCCCAGAAAATCTGGGGGCTAAATAAATTGTGGATGCTAAATTATCGAAATTGTCTTATTTACCATCATTCATCAATAATCAATAATCATTAATCAATAATCATTTCTTTACGTATTATACGAAAAATAACGTAAATGAGCGGGGTAATTCCAGAAAAATCTCCATTACACGGCGTTTTCATTTTTTTACCACGAAGAAAAACGAAGAACCACGAACAAACAATCATCAATAGTTCACCACATGAGATAGCTTGTCCCTTAGCGGGCGAAGCCGACATCTCACGGGGTAAATCGTAAGCTTGTGCCCGCGAAGGTGGGTATAGTAAATGACAAGGTATTCTACATTCTAAAGTGGACCAAAGTAAAGTCCTATAATCCATTGTTGTCTTGTAACCCCCTTCTAATCAATGCCTTATGTTAATTCTTTGTGTGTCGTACATGATATACAAAGAATTTTGTGTACCACAGCAGTATTTTTATGGTACACAAATAGGCATTGTGTATCACAGGTGATACGCAACAATCAAAGTTTTACTATCTCCACGAGTTTTCTAAAGATATATAATGCAGGCATTGAGCCGCTTGCAAAACGGACAACTTCTAAAACATTATTTTTTTCAAGAATCCTCAGGTTCCTCATCGCCGTGACTTTGGGGATCTTCGATTCTGCAATAAAACGAGTTGAGGTAAAAGCAGGCAACTTAAATAAAGTATCTACCATCTGAATCGCATAACGGGACCTTGTAAGCGTTGAGATTTTCTCCTTTTTAGCGGAATACAAATCTAAAATAGCTTTGGCTTTATTAATATTGTTGTTTGCCTGCTGATTAACAGCTTTGAGAAAGAACAGTATCCAGCCTGTCCAGTCCTTTTCACGGCTGAGAGCCTGCAATCGTGAATAATACTCGTCTCTGTTCGATTCAAGATAAGAGCTGAGATAAAACATGGGGCTCGATAGCTGTTTTTTTTCAAAAAGGAAAAGCGGAACCAGCATTCTGCCGAGTCTGCCGTTTCCATCTATGTAGGGATGGATCATTTCAAATTGTGCGTGGATTATAGCAAGCTGAACCAAACGGTCGTCCTCATCATAGTGAATATAGCTTTCGAGATTGGACATATAGTTCATTACTTTCAACGGATCAGGCGGAATATAAATAGCCCGCTCAATAGGAAGACCGGGTTTGCCTATCCAGTTCTGTATTTTTCTAAATTCTCCTCTTGCTTTGTTCTGGCCTCTGACACTGTCGAGCAGGATAAAATGAAGTATATGAAGGAGGTTAAGGTTTATTGGTTTTTGCTTCAATTCTCCCAGGGCGAACTGAATTGCATTGCGATAATTTATAATTTCCTTAATGTCCTGCTTTTTGCTTTCTTCTTCAGGCTCCTCATTGGCGCCTTCAAACCTGAAGACCTCCTCAATTGTAGCCTGTGTCCCTTCAATCTGCGAAGATAAAACCGCTTCCTGTGTTGTCAGCGGACTTAATAAAATCTGAGGATCAATAACAGCCTGCAGGATACCGTCATATCTTGCCAAGGCGGCATTAGCCGGACCGATTAATCTGATAAAAGGTTTCCAGTCAAGTTTTTCTATAGGTAATCTTAAGGGAATATGCGGCTTCATTTTTATGTAACCTTAAAGTCAATATTTTCCGTTTCCATTTGTTTTTCAAGTTCTCCGGCTGTCTTAACATCTCTTAGCCATATTTATTTCCTATTTTATTGGCCATCCGCCGTGGGTGTCGATTACTTCGTCAACTTCTTTCATTATTTTGTTAGTTTGATTGATGCTTATGATAATATTGAACACCACATCCTATTATTATTTTTTGTTACTCAGGAATCTTATCGACTCCATATAATTTACACACCAATTCATTAACCTGTAATTCGTTTGCCTCTATCTCTCTCTCATGGCGTTCGCGTTCTCTATCACTGAGTCGCGTAATCTGTATCCTTTTCTTTAATTTATGTAGGGATTTACTTAGAGATATAATTTCAGATGCCAGTTTCGATTCTTGCTTAGTGATTGGGAGTTTGATTGGTAAATCTTCAATATACTGTTTGTTTGCACCAAAATAACCTCCATGAAATTTACCGGCTTGGGTTTTAAACCATGTATCAAGTAAAGAACTTGATAAATATGCAGTTAAGAGCCATGAGTCAATTTTATTTGAATGAATTCCAAATCCACCGGTAGTTACATTTACAAAAAAGAAATTGCCAACATCATCATAAAAAGCATTTAATTCTGTGACCATATAAGGAACCATTATTTTTGGCCCTTCCCATTTTTCAAGATTCTTACGCATAAGCCCATACCATTCTTCATGATCGAACTTGTTTGATTCACGTTGACGTAGGAATTTTTCATTTTGTTTAAGATAGTGCCATGCTAATGGGAATTTTTTCTCCATGCTATCTTGGGAAATGATTTTAGCTTCATTATTATCTATTTTATAAGGGAATAAAACTAAAGCGGTCGGTTGCGCAATATAACGGTTAATATTGCCGCTACGAACAACGCTTTTTAACAAACTTGATTCTATTTGGACCTTTTTTTGCAATACATCACTCCATACATGAATGACTTTTTCACCAGTATCATATTTTTTAAAAAGAAATACGTCGTCTGCACTTGTTTGTAGACCAACAAAAATTTCAGAAGCAACCTCTGAGAGAGGTGTATTGTCTTTCGCTACGTATATGCACCATGATTCACAGCTTTTATTTCGAAACACCCATGCTTCTGATGAGATTGGATGAACGGCCTTAAAAGAAACAACGTCTCTAATAGACTTGTCGCTATCGATAGAAAAACATTGCGATTCGCCGTCACTAAGTTTTTCTATACAACTATAACTAATCGTTTCACAATATGAATTATTTGAAAAAACATGAATCGCCGTGTACGTTGATACACCTCTAAATACTTGTTGGTCTTTGAAGTCAATTATTGAAACTATATGATTCCCTTTCGTAACAATTTCGCGTATTCCTTTTCCATATGTTGCTTGCCAAAATTTATGTGGACAAATAAATCCAAGCAATCCATCTGGCGCGAGAAGCTGTAATCCTCTTTCTATGAAAACCACGTATATATCATAATTGCCTTTTGCGGCCGATGTATACTGTTTCTTATAAAATTCGCATTCTTCGGGTTCCCATTTCCTTAGTTCCTGTACACGAATATACGGGGGATTACCTATTATGCAATCAAAGCCCTTATGTTCGTCAAGCAATCGGCCAAATCCACGAGTTTGACTATTCCAATCGAATGCGTTAATTCTAAATTTTAAATCCTCATCTCCGCCGAATAGGGTTCCAAATTTATTATCCCAATATTTGTCAAAGTCAGTTTGCGATAAGAGACTGTTGCCACAACAAATATTATTGTCTAAAGGAGGCAGTAATCTTGATTGAAGAAAATCTCGCTGCCAATGCGGCGGTAATCTTCCTTCCAACAGTTTGAGGTATAGACTCATAATTGTTACTTCAACCGCTTGGGCGTCTATATCAATCCCATATATGCAGGTTGAGAGTAATTGACTCCGGAACTTCGGAGACAGATGCCAGTTGCCCTCATTATCTTTAAATGCTATTGTGATTTTCTTTGTTCGTGAGCGTGTGCTTGCTGGCATTTCCGCAGCATTAGGGTGTTCTGATATGTATTGAATACAATGATCGATAAGAAATTGCAAAGTTGCAATCAGAAAAGAACCAGAGCCACAAGCCGGGTCAAGAATCTTTGTATTAAGAACCTCATAGGGTTTTTTATCTTTGATTTTTGGTCCGACAACCCTGCGAATTATTGTATCTACAACGAATCGAGGAGTATAGTAAACACCGCCTGCATGGCGGACTTCCGGCTTTGGCTCAGCCTCAACATTATTTTGTTTGACGGTAATGGTACTGCCTAGAAATCGTTCATAGATTATACCAAGCAAATCATCCCCGATTGCTTCGAATCTGTAAGCACCCTCTGGCATATATATTGAACGAATAAAATCAGCAAGCAATTCAGGTGGCACTTTAAGCTGTTCTGAAAAATGAGGTTTGAAAATGTAGCCGTTGTATTCTTCATCGAAACGTCGAAATTTTTTTATAAGCTCAGAATAAAGGTCGAGGCGATTTTTTGAGCAAGAATTCAAAATATCACGGAGTTCTCCATAAGGAGTAATATCCCTGTCTTCGCAAACACGTATGAACACAAGGCGATCAATAAGGCGTTGTGTTGCTTCTGTGAGGCGTGCAGCACCATGGTGTGTATTTGCTTCGGGGAAATTATTGCTATTTTCATTGTACAAAGCGCGAGCAAATCGCAATCTGAAATCTTCGAGATGTTGCAAAAATACACGGTCGACTGGTTCACTGCCACGGAGATCTATAAGCATCCGGTCAATTCCACGAATACGCCTACCTTTCCGCACACGCTTTATCGTGGCAAGAAGTTGCTCCAGCGATCCGCCAGCTACGCCACTTCGGCTGAATATCTTCCAGAGAATATCCCATTGAGTCGTATAGTCTTCGAAACGGAGATCAAAATCGCTAACTATACCGCGATCTGGTTCGGCATAATAGGGCTTTATAGTGGCGTCAAACAAACGGAATTGTTCGAAGTTAGTAAGCACAGCAAATGGAATTTGCGCGCTCCATGCATATGTTTTTGCTTGAAAGATCGCATCTTTATCTGTCTGAATATCGATATGAGGTGGTTTTGCCTCCACAACGAATCTTGTAAAACCGTCAATTCTAAAAATATAGTCGGGACGACGAGAACGTATCTTCTCACCTTCAAGCGTCCCGACCATCGCTTCAATAACCACGTCTTTCTCTGCCAATGAGCGGTGCGTGTCATTGGCAACATCCCATCCAAGGAGTTTCCAAAACGTGTCGATATATTCTTGGCGGATGACTGCCTCAGGTGTGTGCTCGTCTCGCAAATTACGTAGATTCGCACGAAATCCTTCTACCAACGAATGGATATCTTCGATGCTGCCTTGTGAAGTACAATTTTCTGTCACTGGAAATTCTCCGTCATTTCCTAAACTATCTCTACACGGTGCGGACCTCTCGAAAACTTAATATTAACACTTTTTGGAGAATAAAGCAAAAATCTGGTTAAAAATATTCTTGAGAAGGGACCCGTACCGCAGGGGTGCGGGCTAAACGGGATTGTTTCGTACTGCGTTTTGTGTATATTTACCGTTAAGCAATAGAATGAGCTGGGCAAGAAATCCTGCTGCTATGAGGATCAGGGCGAAGAAGTACGGCCAGTGGAGGCCGAGATTCTTTGCGAAGTATCCGCCGGCACCCGAGCCGACTATTACGCCGATAGAGATTGTGGTTTCGTGAACAACCATCTGTACGGACCGTTTTTTTGTGCCGCAGACGCCGTAGTAGAGGTGCGAGCTGTATGCGAAACCGAAGCCGCCGCCCATAACGATAAATGACAGGGCAAATACCGGTAGTGACCGGCCGTAAATAATCAGTACGAGCGATACGGCAAGCAGCACCTGGACCGCGAGCAAAAGTGTGGATTTGAAGTGCCAGAATGCACATCTGCCGGCGGCCGTCATCACGGCGAAATTAAAGACGCCGAATATCGTGACCATTATGCCGAACCATGTCTCGGAAAAACCGATGTCGGTGAAAAGCAGCGCAAACTGCGAGCGGGTAACGCCGAGGCATGCCCAGGAGCTGAATAGAGCAATGCGCGCAATCCAGCGGAAGCGCATCAGGTCGGCCCTGTTTTCACAGCCGGCGACGGGTTGAGCGTCCTCGTCGCCAAACAGACTCGCATGTACCGAGCCGTCAGTTGCTACGCTTAGAAATAGAAAGCAGACAAACATGCCGCAGGTAGCAAAGACGACGGGAAAGACGGTATTTGTCTCGATGAAGATACCGCCGAGCAAAGGGCCTACAATAGCGGCACCGGACCAGGCACCGTTGTAGGTTCCAAGCCGGCGATTCAAGGTCGGGCCTTCAAAGTCCTCGGAGACCCAGCTCATAAGAAAAGGCCAGAATAGTGACATTGCCGCTCCGGCGACCGCACCGGCAGCAATTACGGTCCAGATCAGCACCAGGTTGCCGACGAGCTGCTTCGACAGGATCGCATAAACCACGACGCTCATTGCCAGGGCCGATACAAAGGCAATGGCCACGGCGATGCGGGTGGTATTTTTTGGATTGTGCTGACCGAGGGCTGCGCCCGCCAGGAGCAGACAAACCAGGTAGCCGAACATATTTGCCGCCCAGGCGTAACCGACGTGGTCCTCCGAGCCGCCGATATTGCGAACGATAAATGGCATAGTCGTCCACCACGCGCTGAGACTGATAGCCATCATGAACGCCGCGCCATAGAGCGGACGAACGCCATGTAAAGCATTTATCGGATTTTTGCTAAATACACTTTTCATCGTCTTGCACCTTAGAATGGGCCATTCTATCGCCGCTGCTTTAGAATTCCACAAGATAATGGCAGAGCAATGATTATCCGGCGAATCACGCTTATCTTTTTGCGGCTGCATGGAACATTGGTGAGCTGCGAAACGTGAGCGTAAATTCAAAAGGCCCGTTACCAAAACGCCTCTTAGTGCCTATTATAAGTAGAGACGACAATCATGATAATTTGCAGTTTTTTATGTGCTGCATATTTTAGAAGGAGTTCGACGAAATGGCACAGACAGAGTCCAACAACAGATGGGGGCAAAAGCGAGGCTGGAATCTAAGCCACAGTTTTTCTATCGAACGTGCCGGCCCGGCTAATCGCTGCGCAGTCCGGATATGTTCGGCGATTATGCTGCTCTGCTGGGCGAGCATAAGTTTTGCCGGAAGCTCCGGCCCCGGAATCGGAATCAAAGTGGGTGCCCAAACTATGGACAGCCCCACCGACTTAGACAAAACGACACGGACTCGATTCGAGGTGGAAATCGCCAGCCCCAGATTCGCCAACGACTACTTCGACATAGCCCTGTCATTCGGCGGCTCATCATTCGGCTCTTATGACAGTGAATATGCGGAATTCGTTGACGATGTGCTGGTTGAAGAATTTTATACGGATCGTTACTCCATCTACGACCTGCGTCTTGCCGCGCGTTTATATCCATTTGGCGACAGTGACTGGCTCCAGCCATACGTTGGAGCGGGCATCGGATACTTCTGGTTTCTCGATTCATGGGAATACGAGTATTATGAAACCTATGAAGATCCGTACATTCCCGACGTATTCGATACATACTCTGAAACCGGAGAGGACACGGATACACTGGCCCACGGCTTGTTTCCTTTCGTCACGGCCGGCCTGATGGTTCCGCTCGCATCAAATTTCGAGCTGCAGTTCGAGTTCCAATATCATTACGATAAGCAAGATTCAGGTTTCGACTTCGGTGGCCCTGTTTACATGTTCGGCTGCCTTTTCCGATTTTGAGGCAAGGAAAAAATCCGTATCAGGCTTGTTCCGGTCCGGGCAAGGCATCTTGTTTTTCGCCGGCGATCAAATGCGGCAGGCCCTCTTCCAGCTCCATATTCTCGGTCAGGTCCTGAGCAACCTCGGTTAAAAAACGGCTCGGCTTCATCATTATCAGGCTACGAGAACGGTTGCGATAAAGCTGCGGTGCGACAAGATACAACTCGTCTTTGGCCCTGGTCACGGCCACGTGGAAGACTCGCCTTTCTTCCTCCAGATCCTCCTGTGTATTGATAGCCAGGTCCGTCGGAAACCTGCCGTCTGCCAGCCAGGGAATGAAAACAACAGGCCATTCCAGCCCCTTGGCCTGATGAACCGTGCTGAGAATTACGAATTCCTGTTCGGTCGGCCCGGTCACTACGTTCTCTCCGGAAAATTCTCCCGCTAAGACGACGTCGGCAAGGAAGGCCTCGACCGTATTGTACTGGGCGGCAAAATTGGCCAAAGCTCGAATATCCTGCTTGCGAAGCTCGGCTCGGTCATAATGAGAAATAAGGTAGTCATCGTAGCAGCGGTCCAGCACGGCGTCGATAATCTCTGCGGGGGAATTAAGCTTCGCCAATTCCCCGACAAGCCCGACAAAATCAACGTAGAAAGGTCTTGCACCGGCAGGAAGCAGGTCGGCCGTCTCCGGCTTGCAAGCCAGCTCGAATGTCTCGTCCGCCTGGCTGATATGTTGCCACACCCTGCGAGACAAAGCGCCGCCGACCCGGGGCAGCATCTTGAGCAGCCGCAGCCAGGCAAGCTCATCGTGCGGATTCTGCAGGATCCGCATATAACATAACACGTCCTTCATGTGCGCCTGCTCGAAGAAGCGCAGGCCGCCCCGAACGTTAAACGGAATGTTGCGACGCTGGAATTCCAGTTGAATCTCAAGCGAGTGCCAGTGGCTGCGATACAAAACAGCAATATCGTTCAGATTCCGGCCTTCATCGAGCAGGTGCAGCACATACTCGGCGATAAAACGGGCCTGGACGTAGTGGTCCTGGGTGGTGACAATAGCGGGTTTCAAGCCCGACGGCCTTTTAGCGTGAAGTGTTTTGTCAAGTCGACGGCTGTTGAGCGCGATGCTGGCGTTGGCCAGCGATAATATCTCAACGACAGAGCGATAATTCGTTTCAAGCTTGTATTCTCTGACATCGGGATATCGCTGCCTGAAGGTAATAATATTTTCAAAACTTGCTCCACGAAAACTGTAGATGGATTGGGAGTCATCGCCCACAACAGCAAGGCTGCGATGTTTGGACGCCAGCAGATCGACGATAGAGCCCTGGATGGCATTCGTATCCTGGTATTCATCGACGAGAATGTGCAGGAACTGATTTGCAAGAGCTTCTCGAACCTGCTCGTGCTCGGTCAGAAGCCGCAGCCACAAGCTGAGCAAATCGTCGAAGTCCAGCAGTTGCCGCTCCCTCTTTCTGGCCATGTAGAGTATCAGCACTTTCTCGATCTCGCCGGTCTCTCGAATGAACATCGGATAGCGTTTGGCGAGAACATCCTCCAACGGTTCGAGCGTGTTTTGGATAAAACTGGATATCGCGGAGAGCACCGACTTTTGCGGGAATCGCCGCTGACGAATATCAACTCCTGCATCATAAACACAAGAGGCTATAAGGTCCTTCGAGTCTTCTCGATCCAGGATCGTGAAGTCCGGAGAGATATCCAGCATTTTGCCGTGCCGGCGAAGAATCCGATTGGCGATATGGTGGAATGTGCCGCCCCAGATATCTCTTGTTTTCTGCTTTACTAAAACCTCTACCCGGCTGAGCATTTCGCGGGCGGCGCGGTTCGTAAAAGTCACGAGCATGATGCGCGAGGGATCCACCCCATTATTAACAAGCCAGGCCAGTCGATATGTCAGGGCCCGAGTTTTGCCGCTTCCGGCACCGGCGATCACTAACATTGGACCGGCCGGAGCGGTCGCAACGGCTAATTGTTCTTCGTTAAGATCTGCTGCGAAGTCTATCTGCCCCGCCGCAGTTCTTGATGCCAGTGTAAATTTCCTTGCCATTTCATTACATCGTTGATTCTTTTTCGTTGCTACTTATTTTATGCAAAGAGTGCAAACTGCTGGAAAGCAGGATAACAGAAAACTACCCGATTGTCAGCTTATAAACTTCCTAAAATGAGAAGTGTGCATCTTAAGCCCCTGTCGCCACTATACCCCTTTCTACTGACTACTTAAGCCTTGCTAAATATAAAGAGAATTGTAAAATGCTTTCATACAACCAGCGTATTAAACAGTATAAAAAATAGGAGCTGAGCAAAGGATATGACTATGAGACCAAGGCATTTTGCATCATTTTTCTCAGTATATTTTATGAAAGTATCTGTTTTACTCATGATGTTTTCAGTTATTTTCTTTACGCAGTGTAATACCATCGCCCAATCCCCAGGCATATTCGATAATAACTCAGATGTCGGCTCGGCAACACATGCCGGATCGGCACGATTCATTCAAAGCAGAAAAGAATATCAGGTAACCGGAGGCGGCGCGAATATCTGGGGACAGAAGGACGCATTCCAGTATTTATGGAAAAAAGATTCCGGCGATTTCAGCCTGACAACAAGAATCTGCTGGGTTGGAGATGGTAAAAACGCACATCGAAAGTCTGGCTGGATGATTCGTCAGAGTTTGACTGCCGATTCTCCTTATGCCGATGCCATAATCCACGGCGACGGTTTAACTTCCCTGCAATTTCGAAAAATCAAAGGCGAACCAACCGATGAAATACAGTCTCCGGTTTCCGCTCCTGTTTTTCTGCGCATCGAGCGGCATGGTGACGTCTTTTCTCTATACGTCAGCGAAGATGGAAAAGCATTTCAGCCTGTCGGATCCGTATCCGTTGCTTTAGTGGACCCTGTTTATGTGGGATTGGCCGTCTGCTCCCACGATGATACGACTACGGAAACGGCAGTTTTCTCTAAAGTTGAAATGAAGTCACTGGGCATACACAAAATGGAAGATCGGATTATTGAAAGTTCCCTGGAAACAATATCTGTAGAAACCGGTCAAAGACGCATTGTCTATCGATCCGGCACGCATTTTGAAGCTCCTAACTGGTCTAACGACGGCAAATACCTGCTCTTTAACAGCGGAGGAAGACTTTATACAATCCCTGTTTCCGGCGGCAAACCTGTGCAATTAAATACGGACTTCGCCGATCGCTGCAATAACGATCACGGATTTTCTCCTGATGGCAAATTGCTGGCGATCAGCCACCACCTCGAAGGAAAATCACTGATTTATGTATTACCCGCCACCGGAGGAACTCCACGACTTGTAACCGAGCTGGGACCTTCCTACTGGCATGGATGGTCACCCGATAGCAGGACTCTCGCCTACTGTGCTGAAAGAAACGGAAAATACGATATCTATACGATCCCCACAGAAGGCGGGCAGGAAACTCGATTAACGAACGCCGAAGGTCTGGATGACGGCCCCGACTACTCTCATGACGGCAGATATATATACTTCAATTCCGAACGTACCGGAGCGATGAAAATATGGAGGATGGACAGTGACGGCACGAACCAGATACAGATGACCAATGACGACCAATATGCCGATTGGTTTCCCCACCTGTCCGGCGACGGAAAACAGATTGTGTTTCTGTCGTATGACAAGGATGTGAAAGGGCATCCTGCAAACAAAGACGTTGCTTTACGTATTATGCCTTCTTCAGGAGATAAGCCCAGAGTCCTGACCCGCTTGTTCGGCGGACAGGGCACAATAAACGTCCCATCCTGGTCACAGGATAACAAATATATAGCGTTCGTAAGCTATCGTCTTCTCGGCAAAGATGGCGGCAACTAATATGAACTTGAAAGGAGCATGACGATGAAAAAAATTAATTCCATAAGATCTATGTCGCTTTTTGCAGCAATTCTTTTTTTAATTTGTGCCGCCGATGCGCTTTGCGCCGGCGATTCGGCATTCCATATTTCAAGAGGCGTCAATATAAGTCACTGGCTTTCACAAAGCCAAAGACGCGGACAGCAGCGGCAAACTTTCTTTACGAAAAAGGATGTGGAATATATCGCAGGGCTGGGCTATGACCATATCAGGCTTCCTATAGATGAAGAACAGATGTGGGACGAAAGCGGAAATAAAGAGGACGAAGCATTCGGACTACTCAACAATGCCATCCAATGGAGCATCAATAACAACCTGAGAGTGGTTGTAGATCTGCACATTCTGCGTTCTCACCATTTCAATGCCGAAGATAAGCCTTTGTGGACCGATCCGAAAGCACAGGAAAAGTTTCTGCTGCTGTGGAGGGATTTATCTTCCGAACTTAAGAAATACCCGGTCAGCCTGGTAGCTTACGAACCAATGAACGAACCGGTGGCGGACGACCCTGAAGATTGGAACAAGCTGGTTGAAAAAGCGGTAAAAGAAATCCGAAAACAAGAGCCTGACCGGACAATCGTAATCGGCTCGAACAGATGGCAGTCGGTGAGCACATTCGACCAACTCAGATTGCCACAGGGAGATCGCAATATAATACTCAGTTT
>Ga0210003_1002299_pt1 | contig 16276 bp, 15 predicted proteins | sample LantaG_FD_182804 | JGI IMG/M metagenome (GOLD analysis project Ga0210003, IMG submission 182804) | Deep subsurface microbial communities from Baltic Sea to uncover new lineages of life (NeLLi) - Landsort_02402 metaG (SPAdes) (version 2) | ecosystem: Environmental > Aquatic > Marine > Oceanic >...
TGTTCTCGGAGACGAGGTGGTCGACGCCGTGGTCGCGGTACGTCGCTACGAGCACGTTAACTATGCCGACCGGAGCCCCGACGAGCTGGCCGACAAGTTCCGCCTCGCCTGGAGCGTGTGAGTGACGGCCCTGGGCGAGCACATCGAGGCAGTGCGACTGGTCGATCACCACGCGCACGGTTGTTGGCTCACATCCGGTGATCGATCCCGGTTCGAGAACGCGCTCAACGAAGCCAACACCGAGCCGCTCGCATCGTTCGACTCGGCCTTCGACACTCAGCTCGGATTCGCGGTCCGGGCCCACTGCGGCCCGATTCTCGGCCTGCCCCGGCACACCGACACCGACGCCTACTGGCGATGCCGCAGCGAGATCCCGGAACCCGAACTCGCCCGGCTGTTCCTGTCCGCGGCGGGGGTGTCTGATTGGCTGATCGACACCGGATTCGCCAGCGGTGTAGCCGATCTCGAAGGCGTGGCGGCTCTCACGGTCGGGGAGGTGCGGGAGGTGGTTCGGTTGGAGTCGATCGCCGAACGGGCCGCGGCCGCGCCGGGAGACTACGCTTTGGCCTTCGACAACATCCTGTGGCAGCGGACCCGTGACGCGGCTGCGACCAAATCGATCCTGGCCTACCGCGGTGGCTTCATCGGCGACCTCTCCGATCCGTCACCCGCCGAGGTCGTCGATGCCGCCACCCGCTGGCGCGACCGCGGCGGCACCCACCTGACCGATCGGGTGTTGCTGCGCTTCGGCCTGCACCGGGCGCTGCGGTTGGGCAAGCCTCTGCAGTTCCATGTCGGGTTCGGCGACCGGGATTGCGACCTCAGCGCAACCAATCCAGTTCATCTGCTCGACTTTCTAAGGGTCAGCGGTGACACGCCAGTAATCCTGCTGCACTGCTATCCCTACGAGCGCGAGGCCGGCTATCTGGCGCAGGCATTCAACAACGTCTATCTCGACGGCGGCCTGGCCATCAACTATCTCGGTGCGCGCTCGGCCGCATTCATCGGGCGTCTGCTCGAGATGGCCCCGTTCCGCAAGATCCTCTACTCATCAGACGGATTCGGCCCGGCTGAACTGCACTATCTCGGCGCGCGACTGTGGCGCACCGGTATCGCCGCCGCACTGCAACGGTTCGTCGCCGCCGACGAGTGGAGCCACGCAGACGCCGCCCGCATCGCCGACCTGATCGCGCACGGAAATGCCCAGCGTGTCTATGAACTCGGCTAGACAATGGTCACGCGGGCAGCCCCTCACACCAGGCCGGTCGCGTCGAAGACCCACGACATGTCCGCGTTGGCAAAGTCAGCCAGCCAGGTCGGTGGCGCATGGTTTGCCAGCGCACTCATGTCCCAGTAGTCCTTCCACAAAGTGATCTTGCCGTTCTCGACGCGATGCACCGTGACGAACTGAAGAAGGGCGGATTCGCCAGTCTCCCAACGCCACTGCTCCTGATGCTCATACATGACGTCGATACCGTTGCTGACCATCAGACCGGCGAAGTTCTGATAGGAGGCCAATGACTGCAAACCGATCTTCAGCCGCTTGACTACGTCCTCCGGTCCGCGCGCCGCCGCGGCAGGTCCTACCGGCATGTCCAGATAGATGCAATCCTGGGACAGGTAAGTCTTCAGCGCCTCCCAGTCACGGGCTGACAGCGCCGCCCACATCCCGCGGACCGCTGCTTCGACCTGCGTGCCTTCACTGCTCTCAACCGACATGTTCTAACGCACCGTCCCGCTCGGTAACCGCGGGTGCACGGTGCGCAGCGCGCAGGAACCTTCCGGTCCGCCGTGTCCCGACGAGGCCCGTCGGTTGACCGTCGAGGAACACCGCCCTGCCGCCGACGAACACGGCACTCACGGTGTCGTCGTTGCGATTCACCATCCGGGGCAGGTCGCCGTATTGGTCGACCGGTTCCTCGGCGTAGGTGTCCAGGACCGAATCCAACCGCTCGGGGTCGATGATGACCAGATCGGCACGGTCGCCGACCCGCAAATGGCCGGCATCGATGCGGTACCAGTCCGCCAACTCACCCGTGAGACGATGCACGGCGTGCTCGATAGTCATGAACGGAGCACCCGACCGCGCGGAGTCCCGCACGTGGCGCAATAGCCGCAGCCCCATGTTGTAGAACGCCATGTTGCGCAGATGCGCCCCCGCGTCGGAGAACCCCATCTGGATACCCGAATCGCGGGCGAGTTTCTTGAGCACTTCTGGCCGGTGGTTGGAGATGGTCGTGCGCCAACGCAGCGCACTTCCGTGTTCGACCACCAGGTCGAGGAACGCGTCGACTGGATGCACGCCGCCGCGGTCGCGGCCCACCTGCCCAAACGACTTTCCGATCACACTCTCGTCAGGACAGCCGACGATCTCGGCATCGAAAAAGTCGCGGTGCCACACTCGCAGACTGAACTTGCTCTCGTACTCTTTGCGGAACCGCCGCCGGTAGGCCTCGTCGCGCAACAATTCGTTGCGCTCCACCTCATCTCGGAGATGGAGCGCGGCCGCACCCGCACCCAATTCTTCGAAGATGACGAGGTCGATGCCGTCGGCGTAGACCTCGAACGGCACCGGCAGGTGCTGCCAGCGGAAGTTTCCACCCATCCGGTTGATGAGCCTGGCAGCGGGGCCCATCAGCTTCACCGCGAACGGGTTGGACTTGACGTCGGCTGCGGACAGCAGGCTGGTCTTGAGCGGGTTGCGGAGGATGCCGAGAGATTGGAATAACTGCGAGGCCAGTTTGACCGGGTTCTCGATGTCGGGCCCAGACTGCAGGATTCGCCCGGAGCGACGCAGCAGCGTCTTCAACCGACGCAACTCGCGCGGTTTGGCGTAGGTCGACGGCAGGGTGCGCGAACGGCAGACTTCTCCGTCCAATTTGTCGAAAAGCAGTTGCTGAGAGGACATTCCGACGAATCCGGCGCGCAGTGCCTCGGTAAGCATGTGCTCCATCTGCGATTGCTCGCTTTTGGTCGGACGCTCGTCGTTGCGGGTGGCGCGGTCCAGACCCATCGTCGCGGCACGCATGTCGGAGTGGCCGATGAATGCCGCGACGTTAGGCCCGAGCGGCCGCGACTCCAACGCCCCGATGTACTCCGCGCCGTTGGCCCAGTCCTTGTGTTGATCGACGGCGTCGATGACGCGTTGGCGGGGGATCGCTTCGACACGGCCGAAGATGTCCCCGGCGTCGGCCCCGTCCACGTAGACCGTCGACAACGAGCACGACCCCAGCAGCACGGTGGTCACGCCGTGCCGCAACGATTCCGAGAGCGACGGCCCACCCAGTACCTCGACGTCGTAGTGGGTGTGAATATCGAGCATTCCGGGCAGCACCCACTTGCCGCTGGCATCGATCACCTGCGGGCAGTCTGTCTCGTCGAGTTCACCCGGCGTGATCGAAACGACGTGCCCTTCCCGAATGCCCAGACTGCGCACCGCCGACGGCGCGCCGGTGCCATCGAACCAACGGCCGTTGCGGATGATCGTGTCGTATCCCACCTAAGTGCTCCCAACTCCCAATCGACCCGCACTGCCCAACCGACCGGCACTGCCCAACCGAACCACTGCCCAACCGAACAGCGCGGGCATGCGGGAGCCAACGAAGTCGGTAAACAGATTCCGCTGACTGTCTATTACGGTACCTGAACTGCGGCGACGCAACCTGTCGGGTAGTTGGGTCCGCCCATTTCAGGGGGCTACCCCGTGCGGTGCACCGCCGCAGGCGAGAGGTCATCAAGCCTTTTGCTGGGCATTGCCCGATAAACAGGGCCCGCCGTGACTTACCATCCAGGGATGTTTAGGACGTTCGCTGTCTTGGCGGCCACCACGCTGGTTCTCGGCTCAACTTCAGTGATCGCCGGCGCACAGCCAGTCGAGTCACCGTGTAACTACGAATTGACCACCCCAACCGTGGTGAACGTGTCGGGCACCGACATGGTGTTCGCAACGGTCACCCCGAGGGATTGCGACGGGGCGGTGATCTTTCAGACGGTGGCGTGCATCCAGATGCAGGGCAGCGATGGCCCCGGCCAATGCGCGAAAGGTCGCGGGATCCTGCCCGCAAAGGTTTTCTTCCAGCCCTACCGCCCGGGCACCACCTACACCTCGACCGGACGCGGATGCGCGAACAAGGGGAACCCGCCGCAGAAGTACTGTCAGGAGCGCGGGCCGATCGCTGCCACGCTGTGAAACCCGTGTAGCTAAGCGCGCCAGGCGACCGGCAGACTCTTGATCCCATGGATGAAGGCCGACTGCAACCGGTCGGGTTCTTCCGTGGCATGGATGTCGGGAATCCGACGGTGCAGTTCTTCGAACGCCACGGTGATCTCGCGGCGCGCTAGGTTGGCACCGAGACAGAAGTGGGCGCCGCCACCGCCGAACCCGAGATGGGGATTGGGATGACGACGAACGTCGAACATCCACGGATCGGCGAACTTGGACTCGTCGCGGTTGGCTGAGCCGTACCACAGCGTGACTTTTTCTCCGGCAGCCATTTTCACACCGCTCAGCTCCGCATCGCGGGTCAGGGTGCGACGCATGTAAGCCACGGGGGAGGCCCACCGTACGATCTCCTCGACGGCGGTAGGCGCCACCGCGTGGTAATCCGACCACCACAGTTCGCGCTGCTCGGGATACCGACTGAGCGCGAGCACACCATGGCTGATGGCGTTGCGAGTGGTCTCGTTACCCGCGACCACCAACAGGATGAAGAACGAGGCAACCTCGGCCGAAGTCAGCCGCTCGCCATCGAGCTGCGCCTCGACCAGGCTGGTCGTCAGGTCCTCGCCAGGGTGTTCCCTGCGATCCTCAGCGAGTTGCTTGGCGTACGCGCCGATTGCCATGGCGACGGAGACGAAATCATCAAAGTCGGTGGCGATGTCGGGGTCCCCGAAGCCCAGGATCACATTCGACCAGTGGAAGATCCGGGCATGGTCCTGCTCGGGTATGCCCATCATGTCGCAGATGATCTGCAGCGGTAGCGGACCGGCGATCGCCGAGACCAGTTCACCGTGCCCGTCCGGATGGGCGGCGACCATCTCCTCGACCAGGCGTCGCGCGCGTTGGCGCACCGAATCCTCGATCAGCGCAAGCACTCTCGGGGTGAACGCGCTGCGGACAATGTTGCGTAGCCGGCTGTGTCGCGGGTCGTCCATCGCAATCATCGAGCCGAAATACTCGTTGAGTTCGGCAGTCTGATCACCGATCGTGATACCAAGCGCTGAGCTGAAGATCTCGGGATGCCGGCTGGCGTAGAACACGTCGTCGTGGCGGGTGAGCGCCCAGTGTCCGGCTACCTCAGCGTCGGCATCGGCGTTGAGGACGAATGACTCGTGGAAGGTGATCGGTGCTTCGCGGCGAAGGGTGGCAAAGGCGCCGTCGCGAATGTCGTCGTCAACGCCCCAGAAGTCCCAAGCGCCCAGGTCGACGTCAGACAACGGGACGTCCGGCGGAGCGATGCCATTGGTTCGGGTGACGCCTGTTCTCAAGTCCATGCCCGCCCAGCGTAGCCTCGCGGTCCGGCTCCGTGAACCTTTCTGGCGTGTGCCCGGCGAGGCTCTGCGCAATCAGCTCTCCACGACTGCCTTGATGCGCTCAAGGGTCTTGCGCATGTCACGGATGTTGCGGCGCCGGCGGAGCTGACCCCCCACCATCGAATACAGCGCCACCAGCGGGTTCTCGTTCAGGCGAAACGATTCCGTTACCTCGGTGGCCGAACCCGACGGCACCAGCCGGTAGTGCCAGTTGTTGACCGGCCGGTCGCCGGCGAGCACCTCAAAGCCGAACTCCCGGCCGGGGTCACACGCGGTGACCCGACACGTCGTCCAGTAGACCGGACCGATCTCGTTGCGCCGCACATGTCCACGGAAGCGCACGCCCAGCGCCGGGCCGGTGGCGCCGTCAAGCCATTCCGCCTCGAAAGTCTCGGGCGAGAACTTGCCGGTATTGCGCACGTCGGCGATCAGCTCCCAGATCCGCTCCGCGGGTGCCGCCATCGACACCGTCACCGAACCCTGCATAGTCGCGCTCCATTCTCCTGCTCAAATTGTGTGCGGATTCCATGTTAAGACCGTCTGGCGATTCACTGATCCAGGTGATTCTCGGGTATCGAGGTCGGATTGCGCAGACGACGCGACAGGCCCTCAGACCAGGCGGGGGTGTCGAGACACGTGACCAGGAGGAGGCGCTGCGGTCTGGGAAGCACGCCGTCGGGGTGATCGCCGACGCTGGCTGGCGTCGCAACCGTGCTTGAACGAGTAAGCAATACCGCGTGATCACGGAATAATTCCGGTGCGTGCGGAGTAGCGTCGGGGCCAAGTCGAGAACTCCTGGAGGGAATGCGGATCATGGTGAACGAGGGAATGGAGGGACCGGAATCCGGTTCTGGGCACATCTCGGAGCACGCGGCTGTCGAACACCGCCATGTCGAAGATCATATGGCGCTGTACCGCCGGCACCTGGCCGCGCACGAGAGCGTCTACGCGCGGCACGGCGAACAACGGTCCCGCCTGGCCGAGAAGCACATCGCCGACCATGAACGGGTAGCCGACGCGATGGCGCCGCGGCGTACGGCCGTGTCCGTACGGCACGCCGGGCAACACTTGACACTGGCGATCGGCCATGGGGTCCAACTCGTCGCGCTCAACGTGCGGCACGCCAGCGAGCGTGCGGGCCTGGATCGCCGCCATGCGACGGAGTTCATCTCCCAGGAGCGCCGGCACGAGCGCGAAGATCGGCGCTGAAACGGATCCGGCGCCACCTCGATATCGCCGGCGCGCGCCGGCGCATTGAGACTGTCGAAGTCGGCCAGTGTCTTGTCGGCGTAGGCGTACGACCACTCCACGACCGCCTTGCCCACCCAGCCGCCGCCACCGACGTAACCGCGCAACAGGGATGCGTTCGCGCTCTGGGCTTGCCCGCGCGCCAGTGAGTATCCGCACGCTCCGACATAGATTCCGAACGCAGCATGCCCAGGAAGATGTTCCGACCGGTGGACTCCCTTGACCCGAAGGATGATCGACGCTGCCCACTGCCACCATCCGCAGTGCGATATCGGTCAGCCGGAAATGTGAGAGCACCACCGCGATGTCGCCGGGTAGTCGGGAATTTCCCCCCCCGGGCCCCACAGATCCGGGCGTGAGCCTCTCAGCCATCCGGCTCTTGTCGTCTTGATCACCAGGCAGAGCGGCACCAGGACCAGTGGGCGAACAGCGCGGGGCACGCGACGATGACCCTGCGCCAGGACGCCTTGGCCTTGGCGAAAGCCCGCAACCGTTCATACTTTCGTCGGATCCAGCGCAACCGGTAGGCGTTGATGCGCGAGAAGAGGCCATACAGCGCCGACCGGTAGAAGGTGCCGTCAAATCTGCGCGTTCACCCTCACGAAGGGCTGATGTCCCGATACGAGCGCGCGGGCTGCCCCGGCTCAGCCTGAGCAGCATCCCTGCGTCGGGCGGCCATCCCCGCAAGCGCCTCGAACACCACCCTGTGAGCGGCGTTGACCGTCAATTCGGCGTGGTCATAGGCCGGCGCCACCTCGACGACGTCTACGCCGACGACATCGTGCTCGATGCACAGTTGGCGGACCATGCGCAGCAGGTCAACACTGGTGATGCCGCCAGGCTCCGGGGTACCCGTGCCCGGTGCGTGCGCCGGATCGAGAACGTCGATGTCGACCGAAACGTAGAGCTTGTCGGCTTTGGCGAGGGCTTCGCCCACGGCGTCGCGCATGACATCCTTGAACCCGCGTTCCCAGATCTCCTGCATGGTGTGCCACGTCATACCCTGCTCGAGCATCCACTCGAACGTGTCCTGCGGTGGCCAGTATCCGCGCAGGCCGACCTGAACGAAATGGGTGCCCGGAACCGCACCCGACTCGATCAGTCTGCGCATCGGCGTTCCATGACTGGCGAGGTTGCCCTCTATCTCGTCGGCGGTATCGGCGTGCGCGTCGAAGTGGACGATGCCGACGTTGCCGTACCCGTGCACATCGGCCACCGCGGTGGCTGCTGGCCAGGTGATCGAATGGTCACCGCCGAGAATCACCGGGACGATGCCGCGTTCAGCGAGGGTATGAACGCGCTCGCGAATGTTGTTGTGCGAAACCTCAGTCTGACCATGCGGACAATAAGCATCGCCAAAATCGACGACCTCCAACCAGTCGAAGATCTCCAGTCCCAGGTCCAAGTGGTACGTGCCGGGCTCATAGGCCGTCGCCCGGATCGCGCGCGGGCCGAAGCGCGCCCCCGGCCGATTCGTGGTCCCGATGTCGAATGGTGCGCCAACGATGGCCGCATCCGGTTTCCACGAATCGAGCTGTTCGATCTCGGTCAGAATTGGACGGTGACCGAACGACACCAGACCGGCGTAAGCCAGGTCGAGTTGCTCCGCCATCCCCGGCGGAATCTCGCGGCGATGATCGTGATCGTGACCCATACAAAGACCGTACCGGCCATCGGGCCGCCGAACGGCTCAAATCAGCTCGTCACCGACCGACTCAGTGCATCCCGCAGGGCCCCCGGAATCGGTCGCTTCGTCCAGTCCTGGGTAGACACCACGACGTAGACGTTGTGCCCCTGTACTGCTACCTGCTCTTGTACTGCGACCTGCTCGTCGGCCCCGGCGGCCTTCCGGCATACACCGAATCCGACGGTGAAGCTCGTCGAACCGATCCGCGTGCACTCCGCGGTGACACGCACCTCGTCCCGCCACCGGACAGGGGCCGCGAAATCGATCTCGCTGTGCACCACCTGGAAGTCGTAGCCGGCTGACGTCAGGTCCGGGTACGCGATGCCGAGATCATCGAGTAGCCCGGTGCACGCCTCATCGAACCAGGTCAGGTAGTGCCCGTTGAACACCACGCCCTGTTGGTCCACCTCGGCGTAGCGGGGGACGATCGGCAGCGAAAACGCGCTCACTCCGATCACCCTAGCGACCGCCGTCGGCGGATCTGCGACCGTTGCGTGCCTTCTCGCCGACGAGCGCGACTGGGCTGCGGTGACCGACTGTATGAGACTCAAGAGATGAGGCTCGTGACGGTCGATGACATCAGCGCGGCTGCCGAACGGATCCGAACGCGCGTCGTGCGCACTCCGCTGCTGACCGCGCGGTGCGGAGACGACGATCGGCCACTATGGATCAAGCCGGAGAACCTACAACGCATCGGGGCATTCAAGGCGCGCGGCGCATTCAACGCGATCGCGGTCGCGGCCGCCAACGCCAAGCCGACCGCGATCGTCGCGTATTCGAGCGGTAACCACGCCCAGGCAGTGGCCCACGCCGCAGCCGCCTACCGACTGCCCGCCCACATCGTGATGCCCGAGGAAACTCCGAGCGTGAAGGTCGACGCGACCCGCGAGTACGGAGCGAACGTCGTGTTGTGCGCCGCGGGCGAGCGGGAAACCGTCGCGGCCCGGATCGTCGCCGAGACTGCAGGCGTGATGATTCCACCCTTCGATCACCGCGATGTCATCGCCGGGCAGGGCACCATCGGTCTGGAAATTGCGGCTGACCTGCCGTTTGTACGCAATGTTGTCATTCCGGTAAGTGGGGGCGGACTTGCGTCGGGCATCGGCGTTGCACTCCGGGCGCTGTGCCCGCAGGCGAAGATATTCGGGGTCGAGCCCGAACTCGCCGCCGACACCACCGAAGGGTTGGCCCGGGGTCACCGCGTGGACTGGCCGGTCGAGCATCGCAACCGCACGATCGCCGACGGCCTGCGCTCACAACCGTCGGATCTCACGTTCGCGCATCTGCAGCAGGTCCTTGACGGGATGATCACCGTTTCCGAGGGCGAAATACGCTCTACGGTAAGAGAATTGGCATACGGCGATCATCTGGTCAGCGAACCCAGCGGAGCGGTGGCGCTGGCCGCCTACCGCCAGGGCTCGACACCGCCGGGACCCACTGTGGTGATCCTATCCGGGGGGAATATCGAACCGCGGATGCTGCGGGAGATCCTGGCCGGATGACCGCCCGGCTAGTTCGACAGGTGTGCAATTTCGGGTAGTCAACCGGTATGGTCTGCCCGGATTGCGTCACATGGACCCGTCGGGGGACCTTGGACGCCCGAAGGAGTGTTTTGTGGACGCGGTACTGGGCTTATCGGTGACACCGTCTGCCGTCGGATTGGTTCTGGTGCAGGGCCAGGACGGCGAGGGCGCAACGGCAGGGTTCGAGGTCGACGCCCGCGGGTCGTGGAGCGCGCTTGAGACATCCGAACAGGCAGCTGCCGCGGTGTTGCGCACCGAGGCGCTCGCGGCGGGCCGTGGACACCGCGTGCATTCCATCGGCGTGACCTGGAGCGACGAGGCCGACAAGGAGGCTTCGCTGCTGCTGAAGTCGCTGAGCGATTCCGGGTTCGACAACATCGTCCCGGTTCGGCTGTCGGAGGCCACTGACGCGCTGGCCCGGGGAATCGCCCAGGTCGCGGGCTATCGGACCACGGCGGTCTGCGTCATCGAACCCGAACAACTCATCGCGCTGGTCGTTCAGACCGCCGAGGGCGCGGTTCAGACTGCGGTCAACCACACCATCGTGACTGAAGACGACCTCGTCGGCTGGTTGAGCGCGGTGTTCACCAAGGCCGATTGGCAGCCCGAAGCGCTCGTGTTGGTCGGCTCCGTCGAGAACCTCGACGGATTGCTGCCCGCCCTCGAGGAAGCGCTGTCGGTGCCGGTGTTCACCCCCGCTGAGGCGCAGCTCGCGCTGGCACGCGGCGCGGCGCTGGCCTGCGCGCAAAACGGGGATTTCAGGTTCTACGGCGGCGCCGGGGGTGCGACCGCCGATAGCGAGCCACCCGCTGCCGTCGGACGTAGAGTCCGCCGCCTCGCGCAGGTCGGCCCAGCAGCCGTACTGGCCGCCGGAGTAGTCACTTTCGTGGCGTCGGCGTCCGCTGCGCTGGCCTTGCAATCCGCCCCTGAGCGGTCTGTGCCGCAGGCCCGGCCGGCAGCTGAGGCGTCCGCTCAGACACCCGTAGCGGTCCGGGGCACTGCACCCGTGCCACTGCGGCCGGCAACCCCGGTGCTCGAGGCGGCACCGCTGCCTGCCCCCGAGGTCGCACGGGTGCCGGCTCCCGTGTACGAACCCGTTCCGGATGCTGAGCAGATTTCCCAGGAAGCGACCATTCGGGAAGCACCCATCATGGAAGCAACACTGCCGCAACCTGAACTCGCCGCCGATCTTCCGCCGCTCGGCGCCACCCCACCGGGGTTGCCGCCGCCGGGTTTGCCCGCGCCGGAAGCGCTGCCGCCAGCGGTACCTCAGCAACCCCAAGGCTTTATGCAGCGGATTCGGGAGCGAATCTCCGGCATCGGTGACGAACAGCAGCAACCGGCCGCCGTACCCCCGCCGCCCGGAGCGCAGCCGCTGCCGCCGCAGTAGCCTCTGCCGGCGCCGAGAGGTTCCGGCGACCTACCGTTGCTGGAGTGAGCCTGCGCCTATCTCCGTCCTGGTGGCCGCTGATCGCGTGTCGCCGCGCACCGGCATGCGCGTGAACGTGCGCAGCGCGATGGGCTCAATGTCGGTCGCGTGCCTCATCTGGGACCTGTTCCTCACCAACCACAGCATGGGGCCGCCAGCTGAACGTAGTGGTGCCGGTGCTCACCCATCCGACTGGCTGCCCGGCGGTGAAACGTTCCAACCTGCCCGTTCGATAGCTGATCAGAGGCAACCAGAAATCAAACTCCGATTCGTCGCGCGACGTGGCTGCCGGCGACGGATTACGAACTAGGATGGCAACGTGCTGAGCGCCAGTCTGCAGCGAACTCAATTCCCGCGCCGGTTCATGCGCCGATTCGGGGCGGTGACCGTTGCTTTCGTGATGCTCACCGGGCTGTCGACGGTGGGATCGATCGCCTCGGGCTCAGCCCGGTCGATCTCCCCGGTGACAGTCGCGAGCGTGTCACCGGCTGCGGGTCAGACCGTCGGCGTGGTCCACCCTGTGACCGTGACGTTCACCGGCACTGTCAACGACAGGGCCGCGACGGAACGAGCGATCACGGTCGCGCCGGCAGGCGCCTCCGATCGGGCATCGGGGTCGTTCACCTGGCTTGACCATCACATCGTGGAGTGGACTCCAGCAGAGTTCTTCCCTGCGCACTCGCCGATCAACGTCTCGGTCGGCGGCTTCAGCACCAGCTTCCAAACCGGCTCCTCTGTGGTCAGCGTCGCCGACCTCAGCGCCTACTCGTTCACCGTGAGCATCGACGGAGTGACCGCGCGCCAGATGCCCGCCTCGATGGGTAAAGCCAAATTCTCCACGCCAATCGGCCGGTTCACCGCGCTCGGCAAGGAGCGTAGTCTCACGTTCGACTCGCGCACCATCGGCATTCCGCTGGACGACCCAGAGGGCTACCTGATCAAAGGGGAGTACGGCGTCCGGGTGACCTGGGGTGGTGTGTACGTGCACTCCGCGCCGTGGTCGGTGGGCTCGCAAGGCTATGCCAACGTCAGTCACGGGTGCATCAACCTCAGCCCTGACAACGCCGCTTGGTATTTCAACACCGTGCGCGTCGGCGACCCGATCATTGTGCAGGCCTGAGGCCTTCGTCGCGCAGTCCTGAGGCCATCTGCCTGGTTACCGCTGGCCGAGCCGCCGCTGACTCGAGCACTGGTGCCACGATGTTGAACGAGAACGGGTCATCGAAAACGTCCTCGTCGAAGTTCGCTGACCGGTGGGACATGACGACGCGCTGCCCTTCGGCCACCGGGCGTTTCCTCTGGTAGAGGTCCCACTGGTCAGGGTGTTCGACAATCGCAAACATGCCGTGGGTGATCGACTTGCGGGTGTTCTCGCTGCCGATCCTTGCCGTCAAATAGTGAACTCTGCCGATGCGCGCTGTAACGATTCCAGAGCCGCAGCAGATGGACTCAGTGAAAAGCCGCGCAACAGCGAAACCCAGAGGGGACATCGGTGAAATTCGTATTCGACGCGAAGGCCGTTTCCATCGTCGGGGCGGCCGCGTTTGCGGCGCTGATCGCCACCGCAGCGCCCGCAACAGCTGAGCCGGCTCCAACTCCGCCGCCGCTACCCGCTGCGGCACCCGCTCTGCCGCCGGCAGCTGGGGTTCCTGCACAGGCCGTCACGAATTCTGCCGCCGATCCGGTCGTTGAGGGCGTACAACATCTGCCGAGCCTGGAGAACCTCCCGCCGGGTACCAGCGACACCCCGGTCGCACAGAGTCAACCGCGGCTGACCTACTTCCGAGATCTGTGGCATGCGATGCGGACGCAGGAGGTCAACGCCGGCGATGCGCTGCTCCTGCTGACGCAGCGGCCCATGGTCGCCGACGCCCCGCCGCCGCGAGGATTGTCTGACGGACCGCAGGCGCCCTTGCCGGCCGCGCCACCGCCGTCGGATGCGCCGCCGGCCACGCTGCCACCGACCGATACGCTGCCGGCGACCGATGCGCCGCCGACCGATGCGCCGCCGACCGCGCCCTAGCTAACCCGCTACTGCTACCAGCGGCACAGCTTCGATGCGTGCCGGAACGTGCTTGTGCCAGGGCGTTCCGGCGTAGGCGTCGCGCCAGTCGCTGGAGGTCAGGGAATTGGGCGCCACACCGGGCACCTGCTTCCTGCCGTCACTGTCGATGAAATCGAGTCCGTATCCGTTGGGTAGCGACGCGTGCCCGGGCAGCATGGCGTCGCTGATCTCAACCGTCGCCTCTGCTGCGCCGACGGCCGTGGTGATCCGCGCGCGACCGCCGTCGGTGAGGCCCAGCGCATCGGCGTCCTCGGCACTGACCCGCAGCGATCCGTCGGCGTCACGTTTGCGCCACGAGGGGTCACGCATGATGTCATTGGCGGTGTACGCGCGGCGCTCGCCAGCCGACAGCACGATCGGGAATTCCGGTGTGGTCAGTCCGGTCGGCGCATCGGTCAGCGCCCGCACGTCAGCCAGCATCTGCGGCATCTCCAGAGCGATCTTGTGGTCAGCATGGGAGATCAGCGCGAAGTCGTCCTCGTACTCGTGGACGGTGAACGTCACACCCGAGCGGCCTTCCAGGATCGCGCTGAACAGTGCGTTACCGTCCGCGTGCCCGGCACGGCGAACCGCTTCCGGGTAGGTCATGACCGCCTTCTGCGCCAGACCCCACAGCGCCGCCGCCCCGGAAAGGCCCTCCGGCAGTGTAGGTCCCAGCGTCTCATACAGCACGAAGGGCAGCACCTTACCCAGCCCGGGGTTCGCGCCGGCCGCCTGGAGGAACGCATCGGTGAATGCTTCAAGACCTGCCTCGGCGGCACGGCGCAGGGGAGCCAACTCCGCCTCGTCTACGACGCCGAGTGCACGCATGAGGCGGCCCCAGATCTCGGGTTCGGGCAAGGTGCCCGGCAGCGGTTCCATCAGTCGGTGTCGCAGGTGGAAGGTGTTGTGCGGGAACTCAAGGTTGAAGAACGTCGCCTCGGCCTTCTCGAACTGGGTCGCCGCGGGCAGCACGTAGTGCGCCAATCGTGCCGTCTCGGTCATCGCCACGTCGATGACCACGAGTAACTCGAGTTCGGCGAACGCCTGGGCTACCGCGTGTGAATCGGCGACCGAGTGCGCCGGGTTGCTGCTCTCCACGATCATGGCGCGGAACCGATCGGGATGGTCAGTCGAGATCTCTTGGGGCACCACGTTGCTGGGCATCAGGCCACCGATGATCGGTGCGCCCGTCACCGGTGTCCGGCCCACACCACCGGGCCGAAACAGTGGCGCGAACGACGAATGTAGATGCTGGCCGCCAGGTTTGGCGAAGTTGCCGGTCAGGATCCACAACATCTTGTTCAGATACGAACACAAGGTGCTGTTGGGTGACTGCTGAACGCCGAGATCCTCGAATACTGCGACGCTGTCTGCCGCCGCGATCCGGCGCGCCGCTGCGCGCAACAGATCTTCGTTGACGCCGCAGCGCTGTGCGTAATCAGCGACCGGCACCTCGGCCAGAATCTCACGCACCGACTCCACTCCGGAGACGTGCTCGGTCAGAAACTCCTCGTCACACAAATTCTCCTGCACCAGAACAGCATCCAACGCCGCCAGGCACCATGCGTCAGTGCCCGGCCGGACCCGCAGATGGAAGTCGGCCATCTTGGCGGTGTCGGTGACGACAGGGTCGATCACGATCATCGACCTGGCCGAATCCTTGGCGATCTCGTGCAGCACGACGCGCGCACGCGGAAAGCTCTGCGACATCCACGGGTTCTTGCCGATGAACACCGAGACTTCCGAGTGCTCAAATTCTCCGCGGGTGTGGTTCCCGTAGAAGTGGGCGTCGACCCAGTGCTCCCCGGTCTTCTCCTGAGCCAGCGCGTTGGAGCGGTGATAGGAACCGAGGGCCTTGAGGAACGCGCCACTGTAGGCGCCGCCGAGATGGTTGCCCTGTCCGCCACCGCCGTAGTACATGATCTTGTCGCCGCCGTGCGTGTCGGCGATCGCCTTGAAACCCGAAGCGATCTCGGTGATCGCGGTGTCCCAGTCGACCTCTTCGAAGGTTCCGTCCGGCCTGCGGCGCATCGGTGAGGTCAGGCGATTGGGGTCGTTCTGGTAATAGTCGAGGCGCAACGCCTTGTTGCAGGTGTAGCCGCGGGACGCAGGGTGGTTCTTGTCGCCGCGGATGCGGGCCAGGGTGCGATCCTGCACCTGCACCACGATCCCGCAGTTGCACTCGCACAAGATGCAGGCCGTGGGCTGCCAGTCGGTAGTTTGATCGGTCATCGCGAGGTTCGCTTTCCGGCGGAGGGACGTACTTCGGCACTGATAAGCGACCGGAGTTGGGCATGAACCGTGTCGAGGGGTTCGAGGTCGCGTGACGCCCGCGCGATGACGATGGCGCCCTCGAACGAGGAGAGAACGAGCATGGCCAGAGCGCCGGCACGCTGCGCGGGAACACCATCGATCTGCAGTCGCTGATCGATCTCCTCACGCCATCGGGCGAAGGCCGCGGCGGCGCGGTCGATGACGGGTTTCGCCTGTTCGGGCCTGGCCGGATCACCAGCTTCGACGGCCACCGCAACCACCGGGCAGCCCGCGCGGAAATCGCTGCGCTGCAGTTGTTTACGGTAGATTTCGAACAGGTAGTCCAGCGCATCGAGAGTGGACACTGCCCCGGCGAGCTTGGCCGCCATGTACTCACCCGCGTAATCGACCGCTTCGCAGAGCAACTGTGTGCGGCCACCGGGGAAGTAGTGGTATGCCGACCCCCGGGGAGCGCCGCTGTGCTCGAGGACGTCGGCGATGGCCGTCGGGTGCGCACCCCTTTCCCGGATCAGCAGCGCCGCGGAAACCACCATGCG
>Ga0210003_1002301_pt1 | contig 16274 bp, 14 predicted proteins | sample LantaG_FD_182804 | JGI IMG/M metagenome (GOLD analysis project Ga0210003, IMG submission 182804) | Deep subsurface microbial communities from Baltic Sea to uncover new lineages of life (NeLLi) - Landsort_02402 metaG (SPAdes) (version 2) | ecosystem: Environmental > Aquatic > Marine > Oceanic >...
CATAAAGACTCAGTAGAACACAAAGATTTTTATAAATATTTCTTAGGAAAAGGTTCACCAAGGACCCCATATGATAAATTATGGATTAAATATTATGGCAGAAGAAATTTAATTTGGCTTGGTAAAAAATATAGTATCAATAAATTTAATTTTTATTGCATTGGATTTTGGACTTATTTGCATTCGATTGTAGGTATTATAGTATATGATGACTATAAATTAAAAAGGATAAAGCTTATCACAAATGCTTACTTAGATGGATTAAATAATGTCTTTGATAACAAAAAACCAAAAAATATTTTATATGAAGAAATAATTAGTTAGTAGAAGTGATAAGAATATTTCTTTGATTAATTTTTATATTTTCAACAACCATATTCTGCTTAAAAAAAGAAGATACTTAAAACCTTTTATTCGATAAAAACCTATTGGCATAGAATAATGAAGCAAACTTATTATATGTGATAAAAAACTTAATAAAATATATTCTTTAAAAAAGGAGCTAATCATGAAAGGAATTATATTAGCCGGTGGCTCGGGAAGCCGCCTTAACCCCTTAACCAAAGTAATCGGTAAACAGTTAATTCCGATTTATGATAAACCGATGATCTATTATCCTCTTTCCACTTTGATGTTAGCTGACATAAAGGATATTTTGATTATTTCCACTCCGCAGGATTTACCAAAATTTAGAGAACTTTTTAAAGATGGAATGGAGTTAGGGCTCAATATTTCCTACAAGGAGCAGCCCAAACCGGAAGGGATTGCCCAGGCTTTTATCATCGGGGAGGAATTTATCGGTTGCGATTCGGTATGTTTGATATTGGGGGATAATATATTTTATGGCCATAACCTGTCTTTGACACTACAGAAGATGAATCAACGAGAAGAGGGTGCTTGTATTTTTGGCTATTGGGTGTCCGACCCTCAAAGATATGGGATAGTGACATTTAATAAAGAAAACAAAGTCATTGGTATTGAAGAAAAACCGAAGATTCCCAAATCTAATTATGCCGTTCCCGGTTTATATTTTTATGATAATAAAGTAGTGGATATCGCCAAAAATCTAATACCTTCTGCAAGAGGTGAATTGGAAATAACGGATGTAAATTTAGCCTACTTGAGGCAGGGAAATTTAAAGGTAGAAATATTGGGAAGAGGTTATGCCTGGTTAGATACCGGAACTCCGGATAGTTTAATGGATGCCTCCAATTACATTGCTACCATCGAGAGAAGACAGGGGTTAAAGATTGGCTGTATTGAGGAAATAGCCTACAGGATGGGATATATAGATAAGCTGCAATTAAAGAAAGTCATTCATAAAATGTCTGAAAATAGTTATAGAAAATATTTGGAAAACTTTTTAAAAGATATCAAAAGGTAACAAAGCAAAGGGGTAGAAATGAAATTCAAAAATGGAGAGATCGAAGGGGTCATTGTAAAAAAGTGTTCCCGGTTTTCTGATGAAAGAGGATATCTGATTGAGACTTTTAGAATAGATAACCTTCCGAATAAGCTTAAACCGATGATGAGCTATATATCTTATACCAAAGCCGGCATAGTCAGAGGTCCTCATGAACATGAAGAACAGACCGATATATTCTGTTTTATGGGTCCGGGTAATTTCAAAATAAAACTTTGGGATAATCGAGAAAACAGCAAGACTTTTGGCAACTACACAGAACTGATTGGAGGTAAAGATAATCCCATCCAATTAATTGTGCCTCCCGGGGTAGTTCATGGCTATAAAAATATATCTGAAGACGAAATAGGAATGGTTATGAATTATCCGGACAAATTATATGGGGGTTTGAATAAGAAAGAGAAAATTGATGAAATAAGGTGCGAAGACAAAGAAGATGAATTTTATTTAGATTTTATCAAAGAGGATAAATAGCAAATGATATGGTTAATTGGAAATAAAGGAATGTTGGGTAGCGAGGTAGAAAAATTATTGAAAGAGCGAGGGCTTACTTATTGGGCAAGTGATAAGGAAGTTGATATTGGTGATTATAAAGCGCTGGAGAAATTTGGAAAAGATAAGGAGATTAAATGGGTAATCAATTGTGCAGCATATACTAAGGTAGATAAGGCAGAAGAAGAAGTAGATGAGGCATTTAGGGTAAACAAAGATGGGGTCAGGAATATTACCTTATTTTCTACAAAGAGACAGATTAGATTAATTCATATCTCTACTGACTATGTCTTTGATAGCCAGCAAGAGTGGGGTGTAGCTGCTTACAGAGAAGATGATAAAACCAATCCTATAAATATATATAGTAAGAGCAAATTAGCTGGTGAAAAGGAGATAAAAAATATATTAGAGAAATATTTTATCATCCGTACAGCCTGGCTATATGGATTCAATGGAAATAACTTTGTTTTTACTATGTTAAATTTATTTAAAGAAAAAGAACCTATCAGAGTAGTAGATGACCAGCGAGGTTCCCCTACCTATACCGCTGATCTAGCTGATACTATTCTAAAGATAATTGAAAGTGGTTCTGAAAAATTTGGTATATATCATTTTACCAATGAAGGTGTGACCAGCTGGTATGAATTTGCGCAGGTAATTTATAATAAAGCTAAAAAGTTGGGTTTACTTGGAAATAAAAGGCAAGTGGTGATAAAACCAATCAAGACCAATGAATATCCAACTCTAGCAAAAAGACCGGGTTATTCTGTTTTATCCAAGGATAAAATAAAGAAAGAATTTAATCTAACAATTAGAAGTTGGGAAGAAGCCCTGGAAGATTTTTTATCTTTATTAAAAATAAAAGAAGAAAAATTAAAAATGTAAGGGAAGAAAAGAAATGAAAAGGAAATTAAAGAATATATTAGTGACTGGCGGGGCGGGTTTTATCGGTTCGAATTTTATCCACTATCTTTTTAAAAAGAATTCTTTTAAAGGCAAGGTTATTAATGCAGATAAACTTACCTATGCCGGGAATTTAGAAAACCTAAAGGAAACAGATGCCCAATTCAGAGGAAAAAGATATTTTTTCGAAAAGGTAGATATCAGTGATTTTGATACGATTAATAAGGTATTTCAGAAATATGATATTGATACCGTGGTGAATTTTGCTGCTGAATCTCATGTAGATAGGTCAATCTTCGGACCAAAGGATTTTATACAGAGTAATATTATGGGAACTTTTTCGCTTTTGGAGGCAGCTCGCGCATGTTGGGGAAAAAATAAGAAAGAAGAATTTTTATTTCATCATGTCAGTACCGATGAGGTTTATGGTTCAGCCGAAGAAGGGAAATATTTCCTGGAAAATACTGCTTATCAACCCAATAGTCCTTATTCTGCTTCCAAGGCTTCATCAGATCACCTGGTGAGGGCTTATAACAAAACTTATGAATTACCGGTAACTATTTCCAATTGTTCAAATAATTATGGTCCCTATCAATTTCCCGAAAAGCTAATTCCTCTCGTTATATTGAATATTTTGGAGGAAAAACCGTTGCCGGTCTATGGCGACGGAAAAAATATTCGGGATTGGTTGTATGTGGAAGACCATTGTAGGGCAATCTGGGCAATATTAAATAATGGTAAAGCAGGTGAGACGTATAATATTGGCGGAGAAAACGAATGGGAAAATATAAAGCTGGTAAATTTACTCTGTGAAGAAATAGCACAATTACAAGGGAAAGATAAAGATGGTTATAAAAGATTGATTACCTTTGTCAAGGATAGACCCGGTCATGATAGGAGATATTCTATCAATTGTGACAAGATAAAGCAAGGGCTTGGTTGGGTAAAGGAATTTAACTTTAAAGAGGGTCTGGATAAGACAATAAAATGGTATGTAAAAAATCAAGAATGGGTAGATAGGGTAAAAAGCGGAGAATATAAAAAGTGGTTGGAAAAGAATTATAAAATGCAATAAGGTAAAAGAGAAATATTCCCTTGTTGCTAAAAGGTATTTTAACATGAAGAGGTAATAAATGAATATTGGATTTGTTTGCAACTGGTTAAAAAATCGAAAGAGAACCTGGTCATATATTCCTCATTCGTTGTTTAAGTCATTGGAGAAAATAGATGGCGTTGAACTTTATGATTTAGATGTATCTGGTAGAGTTGCTAAACTATTCATTAACAAGCTGCTAAATGTAAAATATTATCAGGGAAGGGTGAAGAGCAAATATAAATTCTCAACAACATACTTAAGAACATTAGAAGAAAATTTAATGAATAAAGTAAAAACAATTCAAGGCTTAGACGCTATAATTGAAATGGGAGATATAGGTATAACAGAAGATATTCCCTTTTATCTATATCAGGACTTAAGTTTAGATTTAATCATTAAATATTTTCAAGAAAATAATGGCTATGTGCCCGGCTGGGAATTATTTAACTTGCAAGACCTTTATAAGAGGAAAGAATGGCAAATGAAAGTATATGAAAAATGTGCCGGAGTGTTTACCATGAGCAGATGGTTGGCAGATAGCTTAATAACAAATACAGGTCTTTTTCCGGAGAAAGTACATGTAATGCATGCGGGAATAAATGTAAAACCGATTACTGAGCATCTTCCCGTTAAACCAGGGAACAATAATGATAAAATTATCTTGTTTGTTGGAAGACGTTTTTTTCGAAAGGGTGGTAGATTGGTAGTTAAAGCTTTTAAACTTTTAAGGAAAAATTATTCTTCAAACATAAAATTAGTAATTGCCGGTCCTGAATTGTGGCCTCTGAAAGAAAAAATTCCTAAAGGTATAATATTTTTAGGTGATGCCTCTTGGGAAACACTAAGAAAATATTATATGACGGCAGATGTTTTTTGCATGCCCTCCTATTTCGAAGGATTTGGAATTGTTTTTGTAGAATCTTTAAGTAATGGAATTCCCTGTATAGGCAGAAATATCCAGGCAATGCCGGAAATAATAACACCCGGTGTTAACGGATATTTACTAAATAGTGACAGTATCGATGAATTAGCAGAGTTAATTATTAAAACCATTGAAGATAGTAAAATGAAATCCGACGTTGAAAGAATGTCTAAAAGTTATCAGGATTACTATTCATGGGATAGAATTGCATCAGATATGATAAGAATAATAACGCATGATCAGAATAGAATAAGTCGATAGAAGGTATTATTTTTTAGATAGTAAATTAAAAAAATAGCAAATATTTAGAATAAACTAGCTTAAAAATAAGAAAGTAATTAAATATGATATTTAAAGATAGTCCAACAGTAGTGAAAAAGAAAAGCAGTCAGAGGATAATTCTTACCATTATTATTGTTAATTGGAATAATAAAAATATTTTGCGTGATTGCTTAAGATCAATATATAATACAAAGAGTTATGATTATTTCGAGATAATAGTGGTTGATAATCACTCAGAAGACGGTAGCGTTGAGTTAATCAAAAATGAATTTTCTGATGTAATACTAATAGAGAATGATGAAAACTTAGGTTTTGCCAGGGCTAATAATCAGGCAATTAAAATAGCCGGAGGGAATTATATTCTATTATTAAATAACGATACAGTAGTTACAAATAACTATTTTTTTGACAGGATGATAGAGTATATGAAAAAAAAACCACAGATCGGTATCTTAGGATGCAAGTTGTTATATCCTGATGGAACATTGCAAAGTTATGGGGAAAGCTTTCCATCGGTTTGGGGAATATTTAAAAGTCAAATTCTTTTTGCAAAGACATGGAAGAGGCTTGGTAAAAGTAAACAAGGAGATAATCATTTTAAAAAAGTCGATTTTGTCTGCGGAGCATGCTTGATGACACGGAAGGAAATCCTGGAAAAGGTAGGCCTGCTTAAAGAAAATTATTTCATGTATGGGGAAGATGTGGAATTCTGTTATAGGGTACGCAAAGCAGGATATGATATCGGAGTATTGATTAATGAAAGCATTATTCACTTGCACAGTAAAAGCACAGAGAAGAACTTAACAGAGATGCTCTACCATTCCATTACTAATGACTTAAAGAATATTCGGATGTTGCATCATAGTAATTTACAGGTATTATTAGTTAAGATATTTCATCTGATGGGAATATTAATGAGAGCTTTTCTGGCAATTTTTAGAAAAGGGAAAAAACCAGGAGATTATCTTAAATTATTTAAAAGACTTTTAGTTAAATAAAATATAACATCCTAAAAATAAAAGGAGAAAGAGATTACATGCTGTTTACTTTATTCGGATACCAATTTCATATCTTCGAAATACCATTACTGATCTTTTTAATGGGTTATTTTATTATTCAATTCGTCTCGGGGAAAGGAAGAATAATTAATGAAATAGATGAAGATAATAAATACTTTCATCTTTTTTTGATGGGATTTTTTCTACTTTTTGTTTCCAAAATCGTTTCCTTTTGGCCGGCTATGGATAAAACCCTGGTAGTAAGTGATTTATTAAAATGGGTAGAAATATTAGCTTTTGTGATTTTGGTCTTTAATTTCAAATATTTTAAGTATATTTACTGGATATTGTTTTTAGTCACTTTTTCTCCGGTTCTCATTTCCTTATGGTTTGCCATTGTCAATCTAAATTTCTTCTCAGGATATAGAGTATTACCTGGATATCCCAGTGTATTTACATTAAGCCTATTAATCCCTTTTTTTAAAAAAAATATTTTGATTGGATTTATCTGTATTTTCTTAGTCATTGCCAATATATTATCAATTACCAGAGGAGCCTGGGTGGCGATGTTAGTGGTTTTGGGATATTATGTTTGGTTTCACATAAAGAGTGATAAAAAAAATGTTTTACGCGTTGCCGGCATAATATTAATTGTGATTTTAGTAGTTATCAGTATTCCCACAGTAAAAAATAATATTGCCAAAAGATTGGTCAATCCCCATTTATTTTTTTCAACAAGTGATTATACCAGGTCAGGTATGATAAAGTTATGTATTGATATTTTTAAAGAAAACCCAATTACGGGGATTGGTTCGGGAAATTTTGCTACATATGTTGCAGAAAATCCTTATTTTTATTTGGGGAGATACCTTGAGATACCGGAAAATATGGCTCCCCATGCCTTTTTTCTTCAACTACTTGCGGAAAACGGTATCTTTGGATTTATTGCCATGGCAATGATTTTTCTTATGTTAGCAAAAGTACTTTTTGAAAAAAAAAGATATTTGAAATACCGTGATGGCAAGGAATATATTTTAGGATTAAGGATGTTCTATTTATCCTTTATGATTCATTTAATTTTTGGCTTTGTTGCAGGGAGTAATAGATTAATTTTTGGTTTGCTGATGGGTCTTTCTTTGTCATTGTTGAAAAAGAATCATAGTATCGATAGTATTAAGATTTAATTTTGGGAAATATTTATATAAAAATAGACCAATAAAGGAACCATCGTATTTTATGATAACATCAAATGATTATGATTTATTTCATAACAATATCGATAAAAAGATTAAAGTACTTGAAGTGATTAATTCTTTAAAAATTGGTGGAGCAGAGCTTCTTTTAAGGAATTTTGTTATGGAGGCAAGGAAAAATAACCAATATACTGTGGATGTATGCACACTTTATGCCACCAATGATGCTAAAAATATAGAAGAAATTAAGAAGAAAAATGTTCGCATTTGGTCTTTGGATTTAAAAAATAAATATACGCTATCAAGTGTAGGTAAAATAAAAAAAATCATAGAAAGAGAAAACTATGATATTGTTCATGTCCATTTATTTCCTGCCAGTGCCATAGTTGCTTTATCTTCATTATTTCTACCAAATCATATACGTTATATATTGACAGAACATAGCACTTTTAATAGAAGAAGATCAGCAAAAATATTTAAAATATTAGATAATTTTATCTATAGACGATATGCAAAAATAATTTGCATAAGCAAACAGGTGCAAAATTCTTTAATAAAATGGGTACCAAAAATGAAAGAGAAGATTGAAATTATACCGAATGGTATCCCTATGAATTCAAAATCTAATGATAATCCATTGATGAAAAAAATTGATGTATTGTTTGTAGGAAGGCTCGTACAGCAAAAGGGAATCAATTTTTTATTAGAAGCGGTGAGCATTTTACAGAAAAAATACAAAAAGATAATTCGGGTTGCCGTTGTTGGCGATGGACCTTTAAAAAAAGAATTAATTAAAATATGTGAAGAATTAAAAATAAAGGATTCTGTGGAATTTTTGGGATTTCAAAGAGATATTGATCAAATCATGAGATCTTCAAGAATATTAGTATTACCTTCCCGACAGGAGGGATTTGGGCTGGTACTTTTGGAAGCGATGAAAAATAAGTTACCAATTATTGCCACGAATGTCGGAGGAATACCTGAAATTATTACCAATGGACATGAAGGGATATTAGTTCCGAAGGGAAACCCTAAAATTTTGGCTAATTCAATTAATTGCCTTTTTGAAAATTCAGAATTGAGAAATCAATTCATTCAGAATGCCTATAAAAAAGTTCAGGATCATTATTCGATAGAAAAATATGCCCACAATATGTTTAGTTTATATTCTAAAATGGTGATTGATAATCTATAACTACATCATAAGAAAATATATTTTTATTAACATTGTTTCAATCAAATAAATTCAAGAGGAATTGGTAGTTTAGTGAAAAAAAATGAGAATCAAGAAGAGAATAAAAATTTATCAAGATCAGGAAAAACCCTACCGCAAAAAATGGTTCAGGGAGGTGCTTATCTTTCATCCCTAAAAGTAATCGGAAAAATATTAAGTCTAATTAGATTGGTAATTATAGGTCGTATCCTGGCGCCTTCTGATTTTGGTTTAATGGGCATTGCCTTGCTAACCATGTCGGCCATAGAAACATTTTCCAAGACCGGTTACAGGGAAGCATTGATTCAAAAGAAGGAAGATATCAAGGGTTATCTCAACACAGTCTGGACTGTGTTGATTATAAGGGGGTTTATAATTTTTATAATCATTTATTTACTGGCCCCTTATGCCTCCTTATTCTTTCATTCTCCTGCGGTTGTTCCCATCATTCAAGTCCTGGGATTTGCATTTTTTTTCGAAGCATTCAATAATATCGGTGTTGTTTTTTTTCACAAGGAGTTGGAGTTTAATAAAGTATTTATCCATCGATTTGTGGGAATATCGACAAATTTTATTGTTGCAGTTATAGCTGCTTTGACTTTAAGAAGCGTATGGGCGCTTGTATTGGGTTTACTGGCCGAGAAGATAGTGAGTATTATTGTTAGTTATATTATTCATCCATATAGGCCTCGTTTCAGTAAAGATATAGAAAAGGCGAGAGAGCTCTTCGGCTTTGGGAAATGGATTCTTGGTTCGAGCATATTTGGGTTTATAGGGGAACATATCGATGATATTTTTGTTGGGAGAGTACTTAGTGCTACTGCACTTGGGTTCTATCAAATGGCATATAGAATATCAAATATGTTGGAAACTGAAATTACCCAAGTTATTACAAGTGTGGCTTTTCCTGCTTATGCCAAACTTCAAAATCAACCAATTAGATTACAGAAAGCTTATTTTCGAATTATGAGATTAACCATGGTGATTTCAATACCTATTACCGTTGGAATGGTGTTTTTAGCTTCTGAATTCACATGGATATTTTTGGGAGAAAAATGGATGCCCATGGTTGTTGTGATGCAGCTTCTGGCAGTTGCAGGGTTTGTTAAATCAATTATATCTACAGGAAGTCCCTTGTTTACTGGGAGTGGATATCCGAATTATCAATTTTACATGCAGTTAATCAGGGGGTGGACAATCATCATTGTTATTTACCCTTTAATAGTGTATGCAGGCATTTCGGGAGCAGCTCTGGGAGTGATTTTAAGCATGATGGGTATGTTGATTATCTGGTATCCGTTATCTCAAAAAATTACACGGGTATCCTGGAAGATATATTTCAGCGCTCTTTGGCCTCCGGTATTTTGCTCATTATTTATGGCAGGAGGTTTGTATATAGCCAAAATATTTTGGGAACCGGTAGGTCAAACTTTAGTTTTGGGCATATCAATATTTTTCATGATAGTTATAACAAGTATTGGTATTTATCTTGCTGCCATGTATCTTTTCCACAAATATTATCCCAAATATGATATTTTTAACGAAGTCAAATTTTTTTATAAATCTTTGGTGAGAAAATAGACGATTAAGAGGTTCAGTTTATTGCATTTTTAAATTATAAGAATTGTGAAAAAGAGCATTAGTTTTTAAGGTGTATAAATTTGAAAGAAGCAAGTTTAGAGAAGTATTATTGGTGATTAAATATCCAAAGCAAAGAAAGCTTACTTGACAACTTGAATGATGGGGTAACTATGATAAAAGAAAAAGCATTACACATAAGTTATAAAGGTGACATATAAATGAAAATTTGTTTTGTGTTGCATTCTTCCGGAAAAGGTGGAGCCGAAAGAGCGAATCTTGAGTTGATAGATGGATTAAAAAATAAAGAAGTTAAATGCTTTGCAATATTACCGTCTTATGGTGTACTTGTTAAGGAATTGGAAAAACGAAATGTTCCTTTAAAAATTGTACCATTTAAACGGTGGGTAGCAGAAGAAGATTCACCACTTTGGAAACGAGTAGGTCGAATAATTTTGAATCTCATAATGATAGCACCAGTTGCGATTCAAGCTAAAAAATGGAAAGTAGATGTTATTTATACTAATACTATCACCATAAGTATTGGTGCTTTTGCTGCAAGAATACTTACACTTCCCCATGTATGGCATATACATGAGTTTGGATATGAAGATTACCAGTTATGCTTTGATTTAGGAGTAAATATTTCATTAAAGGCAATAAAACAGTTGTCATCTATTTGTATTGCCAATTCTGATGCGGTAGCAAAGAAGTATAGAAAATTTATACCCAATCAAAAACTTAAGGTAATCTATCAATCAGTGAATATTTCGGAACAATATTCATCTGAGTATTCGAAATATAGGAAGCAAATGAAAAAGTGCTCAAAGGTTAAAGGGGTCATAGTAGGTTCTCTGCAAAAAGGGAAGCGTCAAGAAGACGCAATAAAGGCTGTAGGTGAATTAATACATGACGGTATCAATGTACAACTTTATATTATTGGGGAAAGTAAACCAGAATACAAACAATATTTAGATAGTCTGATAGCCAAAGATAGTCTGGAAGAGTATATTACTTTTTTAGGATATATAGACAATCCTTTTCCAGTAATGCAGCAAGTTGATTTCGTATTGATGTGCTCAAAATGTGAAGCTTTTGGTAGAGTTACAGTTGAAGGAATGAAAGCAGAAAAGCCAGTGATTGGTGTAAGAAGTGGAGGGACATCGGAGTTGATTAAGGATAATTTTAATGGTCTTTTCTATACTTTCGGAAATCATTTGCAGCTGGCAGAAAAAATTAAGTATTTGTATAATCATCCGGAAGAAGCAAAACGTATGGGTAAAAATGGAAAGCAATGGGCTACAGAAAAGTTCAATGAAGAGCGCTATGCAGGAGAAGTGATAGAAGTTTTAAGACAGGTTATTGGCTAATATTTGACTATATGCATTCTACAGATATTTTTACAATTTTAGAAGAGAAATAGAAAGAATACAGCAGTTAGATAGAAAAAATTATTAAATGTAAGATATCTGAAAGAAAATTTTAAGATTTATTCGCTGGAAAAGCTTATTAATGTGCTAGAAGATAATCAAATAAATAAAAAAGAGTCTGAAAATATTGCAGTTATTAACTTTAATGATGGTTATAAAGACAATTATGTTTATGCATATTTAATTTTAAAACATTTTTTTCTTAGCCTGGTGGTAAAACAATATGAGGATATGTATCAAAATCTCCTAAATATAAAGAAGGTATTAATATAAGAAGCTCGGGAAAATTTTTCATTAAAATTATTAATAATTAAGGAGTGAATTTTAATTTGCAAAGAAAAATAAAAGTAGCGCACATCATTGCCCGTATGATTACCGGAGGAGCCGATGAAAATACTTTGTTTACGATGGAAGGTTTAGACAAAAATAAGTATGAAGTTGATTTGATAACCGGTGAGAAATTTGATGAAAGCATTTTAAATAAAGTTAAAAATAATCATTTTAATATTATTCAGATAAAAGGATTAAAATGGAAACTTAATTTTTTATATGACCCGATAGTTTTAATTAAATTGATTAGATTGATGAGAAAAAATCGTTATGATATTGTTCATACTCATACTACTAAGGCGGGCATCCTGGGTCGAATCGCTGCTCGTATAACTGGAGTACCGGTAATTGTGCATGGGTTACACGGAAGTACTTTTGAAGCATTTGATAGTAGATTATTAAATTGGCTTTTATTCCTTTTCGAAAGACTTACCGGTAGGTTTACCGATGCTTATATTTCGGTAAGTGGAGTGCTTTCTGAAAAATATATTGAAAAAGGAATTGGTAAAAAAGAGAATTATCATACGGTATATAGCGGAATGGAATTAGAAACATTTTATGGGGTGAGAGAGAAAATTGACTGCAGGACGAAACAGAGGGAATTGGGAATAGGCGTGGAGGATTTTGTAATTGGAAATGTGGCACGGCTAGAGACGAGGAAAGGTCATAAATTTCTTCTCGATGCATTTAAAAATATAGCAGAGAAGCAGAAAGACGCCCAAATAAAATTATTAATTATTGGCGAAGGAAATAAAAGAGAAGACCTAGAGAATTATGTACAAGAATTACATTTAGGCGATAAAGTAATTTTTACCGGATATAGAGAAGATGTGGAAGAGCTAATGGCATTAATGCATATTTTTGTTTTAACTTCTTTGAGAGAAGGTTTACCACGGGTTCTGGTACAGGCGGCAGCTGTGGGAATGCCTTCGGTTGCTTTCAATGTAGATGGAGTTTCAGAGATTATAAAAGATGATTATAATGGATTTTTAGTAGAAGTGAAAGACCTAGAACAGTTAGAAAATAGGATTATAAAATATATGAATAATAAAGAACTTGTTTTGCTGCATGGCCGAAATGGCAGGGAATTTATTGAAAATAAGTGGTCTATAAAAGGAATGGTTGATAGGATTGATAAAATCTATCAGAATTTAGTTCGAGAAAAACTGGAGGAAATAGAATGAAAAAAGTATTGGTAACAGGCTCTGCTGGTTTTATTGGTGCCAGGGTTTCGGAAATGCTTCTTGAAGAGGGCTATCAAGTCGTAGGTTTAGATGACTTGAATGATTATTATGATGTAAATCTTAAATTTTGGCGTTTGGAGAAATTAAAAAAGCATAGCAATTTTATTTTTTATAAATTTTCTATTGAAAATTATCATGAACTGAAAACGATATTTCAGGAAAATTGCCCTGAGGGAGTCATTAATTTAGCAGCTCGTACGGGAGTACGTTATAGTCTGGAGAATCCATTTATTTATCTTTCTACAAATAGTGGTGGTAATCTAAATTTATTGGAGTTATGTCGGGAATACGGGGTGTCTAAATTTGTGTTAGCTTCCACATCATCACTCTATGCAGGTCAGAAGATGCCATTTAAAGAGAGTTTGCCAGTGAATACTCCCATTTCACCTTATGCAGCTTCCAAGAAGGCTGCTGAAATGATGGCTTATTCCTATCATTATTTATACGGATTGGATATCACAATTTTACGTTACTTTACAGTTTATGGCCCTTCAGGAAGACCGGATATGGCTACTTTCAGGTTTATCAAGTGGATTATGGAAAGTGGACCTTTGGAAATATTTGGTGATGGCAATCAGAAAAGGGATTTTACTTATATCGATGATATTGCTAGAGGCACGATTAGGGCTTTAAAACCTTTGAGATATGAAATAATTAACCTGGGGAATAATTATCCATATAAACTCTCTGAAGTCATAAAGTTAATGGAAAAATCTATCGGAAAGAAAGCCCATTTTGATTATAAAGAATTTCATAAAGCTGATATGCAAGCAACTTGGGCAGATATTAATAAAGCTCAAGAACTTATTAATTGGCAGCCACAGGTTAGCTTGGAAGAGGGTATAAAGAGGACTGTGGAGTGGACTAAGAATAATTGGGAATGGGTTCAGAAAATAAAAATCTGAAAACCAAGAGTAAAATATAGAAAAGAGGAAGAGAGAAGTATTTATGTTAATTATAATTTTATTAATTTCTTTTATAATTAGTTTTGTTTTATTTCCTGCTATGATTTTTCGTTTGAAAAAAGCAGGGATTGTAGGAAAAAATATGCATAGCGCAATACAGGAAGAAGTTACTGAAATGGGAGGATTAGTAACAGTAGCCGGTTTTGGAGCAGGGATATTTACTGTAATTGCAGTTAAAACTTTTTTTAATATATTCCCTTCGGTTGATTTAATCTCTATTTTAGTTGCTTTATCTACAATATTGATAGTTGTATTAATTGGGATCTTTGATGATTTAGTTTCCATGCCTCAACAGATAAAAGCATTTATGCCTTTATTTGCCGCTTTACCTTTGATTGTAATTAAAGAAGGAAACACTTTTATAAGAATAGCTTTTTTAGGAAATATAAATTTTGGTTTGTTATATACTTTGGTAATAATCCCTTTAGAAGTTACTATTGCAGCTAATGCGGTTAATATGCTGGCAGGATTTAATGGCCTAGAGGTAGGAATGGGGATAATAGCGGTGGGGTCTTTGGCTATTATTGCCTATCTGCTTGGAAAAATGACTGTGTTGGTGATTTTGCTTGCAACATTGGGAGCACTTTTAGCTACATTGTATTATAATTGGTTTCCGGCAAAAGTTTTGGTAGGAGATGTAGGAACCTTAAGTATCGGAGCAATTATAGCGGCGGCAGTGATTATGGGAAATTTTGAGATTGCAGGAGCAATTTTATTGATTCCTTATATTATAGATTTTTTAATCAAAGCTAAAAATCATTTTCCTTATAGTTTCGGAGAATATAAGGATGGAAAATTATACTGTCCTGAAGGCGGGCCTGTGGGACTGGGGCAGTTGATTATGAAGGTATGTGGCGGTATCAGTGAGAGGAATCTGGTGCTGGTGCTGATGGGAATTGAGGCGGTGTGTGGCGTGGTGGCGATTTTACTTTATGTGTAGTTAACGTAGAGCGTACAGCGGGTAGGAAAACAGTATATAGTATCGAGTATCGAGTGAAGAAAAGATAAAGAAGGTTACAAGTTGCAAGTTTCGAGTTGCGAGTAAAGAAATAAAATATAAGGAAAAATAGCGAATAGACAGGCGAGACGCCTGTCCTACGCGGGGTGGGGTTTAATAAATTAAACCCCTACAAGTGCTCCTCACCCCAACATTCTCCCTTTAAGGGGAGAATGTTGGGGTTTTTTATTATTTTGTAATATAAAAAAAGTTCAATAATATGGAAAATATTTTTGCGAAAAAGAAGGAATATTAAATATTGTATCGTATATATATTATATAAAGTACAAAATAGAGCTTTTGGATTGTAGTTATCAGTTTATGGTTTTCAGTTTACAGTTAAGAAAAGATAAGAAAGAAAGATATTATCCATAATGAGAGGAGGGAAAGTGAAGAAATTTTATTGGATAGTTCAGGATTTACTATTTATAAATTTTGCTTTGATTCTTTCAATAATATTAAGATTTGGGAAAGATTGGAAACAATACTGTTATCAATGCAAAGAACTATTTATTTATTTTCCTATATCTTATATTATCCTTGCTATACTATTTAAATTATACAATAGACTTTGGATATATATAAGCATTAATGATCTTTTTTTAATTACTAAGACAGTTACATTGGGAATGATTATGTCATTATTATATTTAAATTTAGTAATGGGAATTTATATCCCTTGGACTGTAAAGGCTCTAACCTGGTTTTTTATTTTAACCTTTATTGCAGGAAATAAATTAATTTGGAGACTGTATTGGGAAAAGAAAAGTGATTTTAAAAGGGGAAGGGAGAGGATATTAATTGTAGGAGCAGGAGATACTGGAGAAGTTATTTGTCGAGAGATTGAGAGGAGAAAAGACTTAGGTAAGTTAGTTGGTTTTGTCGATGATAATGTTGCAAAGATTGGGAGCGTTATTCATAATAAAAAAGTATTGGGTTCAACTGATAAGATTAATGAGATTATTGATAAGAAAAAAGTTGATATGGTAGTTATTGCTATTCCTTCGGCAAAAGGTAGTAATATTAGAGAAATTATAAATAAAATCAATAGAAAGCATATTAAAGTAAAGATTATACCAGGCTTGTATGAATTATTAGGGGACAAAATAAATATTTCTCGAATTAGAAATGTAGGAGTAGAGGATTTATTAAACCGGGATTCTATTAATTTAAATAATGAGGAAATATCCGGATATATAAAAGAAAAG
>Ga0210003_1002302_pt1 | contig 16271 bp, 16 predicted proteins | sample LantaG_FD_182804 | JGI IMG/M metagenome (GOLD analysis project Ga0210003, IMG submission 182804) | Deep subsurface microbial communities from Baltic Sea to uncover new lineages of life (NeLLi) - Landsort_02402 metaG (SPAdes) (version 2) | ecosystem: Environmental > Aquatic > Marine > Oceanic >...
ATCGATGGAGTTGCGGTAATAGATGGTGTTGAGGTTATTGACGGTGTTGTTGTGATAGATGGAGTGACTGACGGTGTAGATGTGGGTGAAAGTCCTGGTGTTACAGTTACTGATGGTGTTACGGTTATAGTGGGTGTTGGGCTTGGTAATAACGTTTGTCCACTACAGATTAACCCTGATATAGATTCCGAAACTTTAAAATCATAACAACTTATACTCCCGAACGTTTCGTCTAAATTAACTAAGTAAGGGAAAGACCCGTAAGTCAACCCTGTAGATATTGTTGTATAAGTGGGTGAAGAACAATCTTTTAAGTCAACTGTAAATGTATTAGTTACCCCAGTTAAATTAGTACTTGTTAATAATATTCTAGCGAATGTTGCCATTTTACAGTTATCTTATAGATAAATACCTATAGATTTAATTCACAGTACCCATCTGAAAAAATTTATTTCCACCTATTGTTGTTGCGCTTAAATTAGAAAATCCTATTTCATAATGAGTCTGAGGATTTAAAGTATTACTATAATTAACGGTTTGACCTGTAAAGGGCTCGATGTTTAGTTGTTCCGCAACTTTATCAATTCTACACGCCCTTCCGATTGTAAAATATCCGTCAGGACTTCCTGATGTTGTACCCGCAAAACAAAGACCTATTATTTTTATTTCTCCATTTATATTTGCTAAAAGAGCGGAGCCGGAATCACCTGAATTAATAGGGTAATAACATGAATTACCATTAGTTGTTGTTGACGCACTAGCAATATATGAAATACACTCGTCATATCTACAAGTAGTTAGTGTGGTGTCGTTTAATTTATTATTAACATAAACGGTTCCAATCGACGAAAATCTTAACTTAGTATCCCCCTCTCCTTTAGCTCCTGTTGTTCTACCCACGCTAAAAAAGTCCCATTCATTACTTATTAAGTCATCAATTTCAGATGTTGTTGCAAATGTAGGTGCTCCCGAAAAACTTAACCCATAATATTTATAAGATTCATTTGAATCAACAACTGACGAATCTAACGTAAATAAGGCTCCGTCGACGTAATTTATACCACCTAAAGAGTTACTTTTAACAGGTATGTATTTTTTAGTCACACCAACTTGTTGAGAAACCGATGAGCTAGGTTGTCCCATATCATCTCCAAATACATTTTCAACTCCTCGGCTTGGTTGGTTCGCTTCAAAAAATATTTCAGTCATAACATGGGCATTTGTAACCCCAACCAAAGAATCTGTATCTTTATCTACTGCGATAAATCCCATAGTACCTACCCATGATTTGGTTTGATTTCTAATTTGTAGACCTCCCATTATAGGTCTGATAGTGTTTTGTTGCGTCGGTGTTGTTGCTCCTGTCGGATTTAGAGCGTTATTCCCGCTCCAAAAATAAAAGTTACTTGGGCAAGCCTCATATGCCGCAAATTCATTAGTTCCTTCTTGAACATCAGTTTTTATTACCTCGTCACCTATTTTAATATTTTGTGGTATTATTTCCGCAGAAGTTAGTTCGCTTAATTTCTTTTTTTTCTTAAAACTAAAAATTATAGATTTTTCTTTTGTTAATTTTCCGCCCGATTCTTTAAACCCATAACTAATAGATGTGCAATCTTCAGAGGAGTTATCCGCCAATTCTTTTATTTTGTCTTTAATTTTTTGTGTGTATGACATATATATGTTTTTTTATAAATATTAGGTTTATTATGGATTACAATCGTCAGGAACATAACCTGAAACTCCACCTCCATTATCTTGGAAAATATTTCTTAAGGTTACGAAGTTAGGTTTAGTTAATACTGGGTCGAAGTAAGTGTTAAATAAATTATAACCTAAAAGATTATTTGTTTGAATACCCGATGGAGTTCTCATATTATCATTCCACTCAGGAGACAATGAACCACCATCCCAAAACTCAGACATTTCCCACATACCGAAGTTTAATAAGTACATATACTCCTTATAAGCCACCTGAGCTTGACTTGGGTCTGTACTCCAATTAGGTGAGTATCCGCTTGGGTCGTACATGCCGTTATTGATTGATTCTGCCATTGCTAAGTGTAGTGAGGTGGTTTGCCAACTCGGATTTTCTTCTGCCATCCAATTTACTGCGGTTGATGAACCGGGAACCGCACCCATTATTCCAAATAGATGTACGGTATGGAATATATGTTCAAATACCTCAGTTATTACAGTATCACCGCTTGTGGAACCACTTTGATACCATACCATGTCATTAACTGCGTGAGTATCTAAAAATTCTTGGTATCCTGTATACCCTGATATGCCTTCATCGGTTAACCAATTAGGGTCATAATCGTCCCCACTACCATATCCAACTCTTTGTGCTGCAGGTAATCCCTCGTGTATTGTACCCACATCTCCTCGTAATGTTGCGACTAAATTATTTTGATATGATAAGGTAATTCCTGTTCCTAACGGGTCTATTATTAATTGGAATGAACGAGCCACTTTTTTAGAAAATTCATCAGGTACCGCTACTTGTCCTCCCACATCACCCGCAATAACTTCTAACATACCACTAACGTTAATACTTCTATCAAATACCGCCCCATTAGTAGTATCGGCAGTTAAAGGTCCGGCAACATAACAATTTACAATTACTGTACTTGTTGATGGAGTTATTGATGGAGTTGCGGTAATTGATGGAGTTGTGGTTATCGATGGAGTTGCGGTAATTGACGGAGTTGCGGTTATAGAAGGAGTTGCAGTAATCGATGGTGTGGTAGTTATCGATGGAGTCGAGGTAATTGATGGAGTTACTGATGGTGTTGCGGTTATTGACGGAGTTGCAGTTATCGATGGTGTTGCGGTTATAGATGGTGTGGTAGTTATCGATGGTGTGGTAGTTATCGATGGTGTGGTAGTTATCGATGGAGTGGTTGTTATCGATGGAGTCGAGGTAATTGATGGAGTTGCGGTAATTGATGGAGTTGCGGTAATTGATGGAGTTGTGGTTATTGATGGTGTTGCGGTTATTGATGGTGTCGAGGTTGTGGAAGGAGTTACTGGTAAATTTGGGTAATACACATAAATAGTTTTATCTCCTTGTGTAGGTGACGGAGTTGGGGTTACTCCTGTGGTCGATGTTACCGATGGAGTTGTGGTTATGGAAGGAGTTATCGACGGAGTCACAGTGATAGATGGTGTAGATGTCGGAGTTATAGATGGAGTTGAGGTAATCGAAGGAGTTACTGATGGTGTTGCTGTTATCGATGGAGTTGCGGTAATTGAAGGAGTTGCTGTTATCGACGGAGTTACTGATGGTGTTGCTGTTATCGATGGAGTGGCTGTTATAGAAGGAGTTGCGGTAATAGATGGAGTTGTGGATGGTGTTGCCGTGATAGACGGAGTCGCACTTACCGAAGCCCCCGGTGTTGCGGTTATCGATGGAGTCGAGGTTATTGACGGAGTTGCAGTTATCGATAGTGTTACTGTTATTGAAGGAGTTGCAGTAATCGATGGTGTTGCGGTTATAGATGGTGTGGTAGTTATCGATGGAGTGGTTGTTATCGATGGAGTCGAGGTAATTGATGGAGTTGCGGTAATTGATGGAGTTGCGGTAATAGATGGAGTTGAGGTAATTGATGGTGTAGATGTGGGTGAAAGTCCTGGAGTTACAGTAATTGATGGAGTTGCGGTTATCGATGGAGTCGCAGTAATAGACGCTACAGGTGTTTGAGTTACTGAAGGAGTGGATGTCGGTGTCGGTAATGGTGTTGGTGAAATTCTAACATTAGGTCGACAACACATATCAGGATTAACAAAAGAGTCAATTACATTTACGATAATAGTATTTTGTATCGGTAATATTTCAACCCCCCTTTCTCCCACAATTTTAAATTCACTAATATATGCACCAATTTTTGAAGTTTCTTTTTCAGTAAATTGCGTTTCTAAATAATAACTTTTAATTGGCCCATCATCGTTAGTTCTTTTTTCTTTTACTGTGACTGATTTACCTATAATTGTATAAAATCCGGTCTCTTCACTCTTCATATTGAATGTGATAGTGGACGCTGAAAAATTTTCATTTGTTGACCAAAACGAATTCCCGTCATCGATAAAGACCTCGACAGTTAACTTTGGTAATGTACTATTTTTTCTAATATAAAAATTCATAATTAACTCGCATAACCTACAACGTTTAATCGACAATCTGAGCCGATACATTCAATACAGTTCTTACACCAAAAATCATAAAGATTGTACCTATCTTTAAGTATTCGGAAATTATGTTGTATTTCAGGGGCGGTTAGCGGTTCGACATACATTCTGAATTGTGATATCCCCCCCATAAATGTCCCACCGAAATCGGGTTCCATAATAATATCTGTAGTGAGTCCTGATAAACTTGTACCCGATAAAGTCTCGTTAGGCATTAATTCAGGGTCTTGTATATAGGGACCTGTAAGTCCTGAACAACCACTAAAAATTAAACTCTCTCTAAGTCCTTGTGTTCCTCCCCCGATTGATATGTTAAACGGGACTCCTAACTGCTTTTCTTTTTCTGTATTTAGTTCGTGTGGTATAATCTCCTCAAAATCAGGAATCTCCATAAAGAGGTAACCATTAACATAAATTTTTAATATCCCTAATCTTTTTATTCTATCCTCAAACCATTTTTGAGTTAAGTTAATATATGTCCTTTGTTCTTCTTTTGTGGAACCTGAGTGTGTTTGTGGGGGCATTATTAGGTTGGTAGATGACCCATTTACCTCTGAGGGATATAGTAATTTTCTTACATCACCCAACCCTCCCCAATTCAACAAATCACAATCTTCCAACGTAACATATCTCTCAAATACAGTACTCACCATAACCCAAGACTCCTCATCACTTGACGTACAAGCGGTATATATACAATCTTTATAAATTGGGTCTATGGAACACACCTCCACTATGGTGTATCCTGAACTGTAAGTTACTCCAGTATTTTCACAAGTACCTGTCGTTATACAGTCTCCAGTGAATTTTATATACTTTACACATATTTTAGGGTTACTAGGTTCTCCTGAAAACCTAACTGATAGGGCGTTTGAATAAAGGTCTAAGTCGGGGTCTGTTAATTTTTGAGGGACCATTTTTGTGTATCCACCACAACTACCCATACCGTGAGTTTGAGTCGTTGCGGTTTGGGGGTAAACTAAAATACAATCCGAGTTGGTAACTCCAGTATCAGAACATGCGCATGTTTTTATACATTCAGTTAAACTTGAAGTAACTCTCGTATAACCTGAATCACTTATTGGACTTCCTGACGCTGGGTGATAATATTTATTTTCAGCTCTTGTACCCATAAAAAAGAAAGTACCTGAGTTACCTGAATAAACATTATTTAAATATAATGAATTTACATCTGGACTGTATTTATTTTCTAATCTTGGTTTTAATAGTAGTTCTGATGTCCAACCTTTATTAACTCTTTCAGGAAAAACCTCATAGTCGTATCCAAATAATTTATAAAATCCTTGGTAAAATCCACCATAAAGTTCATTATAGTATCCTACATCTCCATCTGTTTTTGAAACAATATTATATAAAGTTCTCTTAGTATTACCTGAAAATCTATGATTAGGAGATTCCGTATACCCTGTAACGGGATGCATCTTAAACCTTCTGTCATAGTAATGGGGGTTAAATTTTTCAAAATCATTAATACCCATAGTAAATGTAAGACTTTCACCTGACATTTTGGTGTATAATCCATTGTCAGTTGCAGTTAATCCTATATCACATAAAGTAGTCGCGCTTTCACAAAATAAATCATTATTATTTGGATTATAATAATTTTTAGACACTAATGTGTTACCCGAATAGAATTCACCCCATAGCAGGGTTAGTTTCTGATTTGATAAATCTGAGTTGAAATCGATATTAATAGGTAAGAAATTACCATTATTTTCACTTATTAAATAAGGTGAAAACACTACTTCAGAGTTGTATCCGTCCACATCTGAAGACAATGTAATGTCGAAATCATCTATGTTAGACAACTTCGCATCAAATCTATTAAAATAATAATTTTTAATATTCTGTCCGGGCATACTCCTTTTTTAAGATAAATACTTCTTTTGTTGTATTTATAGAAAAAAACTAAACTATGAAGTCATATCTTTATAAAACTGAAGAAGGTGCTAAGTCAGCGTCAAAAGAACTTGGTTGTGTAGGTTTTCACAAACACAAGAGAAAAACTTTTATGCCCTGTAAATCTCACTCGGAATTTAAAAAATTAGTAAATAATATAGAAAATGATTCGAAAGAGGAGTTAGGCGAGTTAATTGATTTTGACGGAACTATGAATAATTCCCAAGTACCAATTATTGACCCAAGGACAAGTGCTCCTGGTTTAAGTACAATGGACAAAAGAGTAGCATCAGGTCACCAAACTCAAGACCCACTTACAAGGGGATATAGAGTTTATTATGGAGAATCTGTGGTTAGAGAAGAAGATATGTCAGGTGCTTTCGGTTATGAAGAGACCTCACCGATGAGTAGTGAAGAAACTATAGATTACTTTATTAACCTTGATTTCGACCCTAAAGACGCTAAAGATAGGGCCTCTGAAATGGGTAAAGATATAGATATACCTGTAAACAAAGAAATTGAAAAGGAGGAGGGAGAAGATTTTATTGAAACAATGAGATTAGTTGAAAAAGAATTTACCAAAGAGCAGATTATGAAAATGGCCGAGGATTCTTTAGTGTTAAAATCTGACGAAAAAGGATTTACAAAAAAAGATTTAAAGGGTGATAAATCTTCACCAGTGATTAAAAGAAATATAAAAGCTTTAAAAAATATGGCTGATGTTGAGGGTATATCAGTACCTGATTTAATTAAAATGTTAAAAAATGAATAAGGGTCTGTACCATAGAAAAGCAAAATTACCTGAATCATTAAAAACTCATTTACAAAAAAGTTTTGAAATGGTGGAAGGTGATAGTAATACCGAAGGATACAATCGTAATAAAGAATTAAGAGATAACGGTGTTATTGGATATCCAGTATTAAAAAGGGTTAAAAATTGGTTTGACTCTTATGAAGGTGATTGTAAAGACTCTCCTTATATTTTAAACGGAGGGGATAGAATGAATAAGTGGTGTGACCAAGTTTTAAATCATTGGAGGGATTCCATGGAGAGGGGTAAATCCCTTAAATCGGACACCGGTATGGATAATCAACATATAGATTCTCATGAAAAAGACGGTATAGTTGTAAACCCTCATGACAAACATGAAAAAGGTATTAATAAGTTTGATACCGCAATAACTGAGGAAATAAAAAAAATAAACAATTTATTTAAAACAATAATATAATGGCAACACAAAACGATAAATTAGATTTTGAGCAACCGGAAAACACATTATCCGCAATAGCTACTGCTGAGAGAGGGAAGTTATTCCCAAGAAATGACTACTCACCTAAATCACAAAAATATTCATCAGTTCATCCAGACGCAAATGCAGACGGGGATGAATTAGGAAGAGGTACAGGTGTATTTTTAGACATATATAATCAAAACGCAGGTACGTCAACAGATGTTTTTGAAAGAAAAGACGAAATAAAGGTTAATAAATATAACCCAGAGCAACCATATAACGTAGAAGGATGAAACTAATAACGACATTTAAATCTTTATTAAATGAAGTCGCATCTTTAAGTGATGTGAAAGATTCTATAGAGAAAAAAATTGTCGTTACTATATATTACGATGGTGATGAACCTGGAGGTAAAGGTTATAGAAGAATTGAACCCGTGGCTGTTGGATATAGTAAGGGAGGTAATAACTTGGTTCTTAGGGCGTGGGATATTGATGGTGCTTCACATACTAACACTATCGGGGAAAAACCTTTACCTGGTTGGAGATTGTTTAGGTTAGATAAAATATTGACTTATCAGTCAACTACGGATAACTTTACAGAGATGAAACCTGGATACAATCCCATAGCAGATAATAGTATGAGTGATATGATTCAAAACGCAAAATTCGAACCCCAAGACACATGAATGATTTAATGCAAAAATTAGCCCTCTCTAAAAAAATAATGGAGAAACACAATCAGGTTCCAAGAGGAAACTCACCAGGACAACCTATAACAGAAAATATTAACACAAATTATAATATTCCTGATAACGTAATTAGTCAACCACCGCAAGTGGCTCAACCAAGAATACAAGAGACATTTACCACAAATGAAATTAATGAAGACGCGGTTTTAAAATCTAAACTACCTGAGGAAATAAAAAAATTAATGTTAGACAACCCTATTGTTCAACCACAAATGGGTGGTCCATCAATTTCGGATGATATTGTAGAGGGAGCTGCTCGACTAATGAATATGAATAAAGGTCAAGAGTCGGTTATAGAAACTAAAGTTAATCATCAAGTATCTACTGATAATGGAGACTTAAAACAAATGATTCGTGATGTAGTAAGAGACACCGTTAGGGATGTAATTAAAGAAGAACTACAAAATTCTGGATTAATAACTGAGTCAACCAAAATGGCTAATGAGGTATTATCTTTAAGAGTGGGTAAACATATTTTTGAGGGTAAGGTTACTAAAATTAAAAAAATAAAGCAATAACTTTTCTTATTAGGTTTTCTTTCCTATACTTTTCTAAATAGAAAAGTTATGTCAAAAATTAATGTCTTAGTACTCCCGTCAGATAGAACAGGAGTAGGTAAATTTCGTTCTGTCGAACCACACACATTTTTACAACAACAGTATCCCGATGATTTCCATATAGATATTGATTATGAACCAAAAATTAACGATGAAAAGTATTGGAAGAAATACCAAATTGTTCATTTTCATAGAGTTATTGGTAGTAACTATGGAAGTTCCCATCTATTAATAAAAAAGTTAAGAGAGTGGGGTATAGTTACAATTGCAGATTTAGATGATTACTGGCAGCCAGGTGTTGAACATCCCGCCTATGAATTAATTAAAAAGAACAATTTAGATTTTCATATAAAAAATAATCTTAAGGCTGCTGATTATGTGACAACAACGACTAAATTATTCGCAGATGAAATCAGTAAAATTAATAAAAATGTTTTTGTTTTACCTAACGCAATAAATCCTGATGAACCTCAGTTTAAAGCTAAAACTGAACCTAGTGACCGATTAAGGTTTGGGTGGTTAGGAGGTTCTTCACACCTTCACGACTTAAAACTAATAGAAGGAACCACAAACACTTTGTCAAGTTTAAAGGATAAATACCAAATGTATGTGTGTGGGTTTGACACAAGAGGTAGTGTTACTGAAATAAATCGTGAAACAGGGGAACAAAAGCAACGTCCTATTAAACCTGAGGAAACCGTATGGAAAAAATATGAAGAAATTTTTACGGATAACTATAGGTTTATTGATGACGAACATAAAAATTATTTAATGAAATTTGAGTCCGGAGATTTTTATAGGGACGATGTTTTCTACCACAGAGTATGGACTCAACCAATTTCAAGTTACGCTAAGAATTACTCTAAGTTTGATGTTTCTTTAGCGCCTATTAAAGACCATATGTTTAATAGAATGAAATCACAATTAAAAGTCATCGAAGCCGGATTTTACAAAAAAGCGTTAATCGCTTCAAATATTGGTCCTTATACTATCGATTTGAAACATTCGTTAGATAAGGGTAACTTTACTGACGGTAACGCACTGCTTGTCGATAAAAGTAGAAATCGTTCGGATTGGGCTAAGTATATGAAAAAGTTGATAAATAATCCTTCTTGGGTTGAAGATTTAGGTGAACGTCTATATGAGACTGTCAATGGGACCTACGATTTAAAAAGCGTAACTAAAAATAGAGCGGAATTTTATAAATCCTTAGTAAAATGATTGATGTACCAATAAATAAACTCCTGTTTTTCGATTTAGAAACTGTAGGAATAGAGAAAGATTATACAACTTTAAATGAGAAAAATCCTGAAATGGGTAGACTTTTTGAGAGTTATCGGAATTGGTTTCAAAAAAGATATCCTGAAGATGAAGGTAAGACTTTAGATGAGGTCTTTACTAATCACGCAGCATTAGTCTCTGACTTTGCTAAAATTATAGTCGCCTCCTTTTCGTTCATAACTCCAAAGGGTGAGGTACACACAACAACTTTTGCTGAAGATGATGAAAAAAAGCTCTTAATGGGGGTTAAAGATTTATTAGATAGAGTTTTAAAACTTGATTTTCATTTATGTGGTCACAATATAAAAGGGTTCGATATGCCCATGTTATCTAAAAGATTTGTATGTAATGGAATAAAGCCCCCAAGTATTTTACCTAAGTTGGGAACTAAACCTTGGGAATTGAAAGCTGTCGACACAAAAGAATTATGGCAATTTGGTTCTTTTAACTCTCCAGCTTCTCTTGATTTGATGTGTGTTGCAATGGACGTAAGTAGTCCTAAAACAGGGGAAGTTTCAGGTAATATGGTTCACGACACATATTGGAACTTAAATGGATTGACTCCCATTGCTGAGTATTGTGAAAGAGATGTTCAGGTATTAATTGATGTGATGAATAAAATTTATGATTTAAAATAATATGTTTAAAAAATTTAACCAACTTAATGACAGCTTAAAAGCTTTAAAAGATTTAGAGAGTAAACTCAACGATGTTGATATGTCCAACCCTCAACTACTTTTAGAAAGTATGGGAGTTAACCTTGAAGATGTTGAAAATAGTTTCAATGAAAACTTCACAGGGAAGGTAGAATTAAAGTATTTTTTGGATTCAGATAATAAAGAACCTGAGTATGCTTACCCCACAGATTCAGGATTTGACCTTAGGTCAAATGTAGATATTTCCTTAGAGCCTTTTGGTCGAGCATTAGTACCTACGGGAATTCATTTCGACGTTCCTTTAAGATGTGAGATACAGGTAAGACCAAAAAGTGGATTAGCAATTAAACGTGGTTTATCGGTCTTAAATACTCCAGGTACAGTAGACTATGGGTATACGGGAGAAATCAAGGTAATCGTCTTTAATATGAGTAATGAGGTACAAAATATATTCAAGGGAGATAAGATAGCTCAAGCGGTTATATGTCCAGTAGTACAAGGGGGGGAAGTTGAGTTGAAGAGAGTAAATAAAATTGACGATAAAGATAGAAATACAAATGGATTTGGTTCAACTGGAAACTAATACAAGCCCTGTATTACCCAACGATAAAAAAAATTATTTAATCGATATTGACGGGACGATTACCGAAGATATACCCAATGAGCAACCTGAAAGAATGTCAGAGTGTCTTCCTTTTAATGATTCCGTCGAGGTAATTAATGGATGGTTTGATGAGGGTCATATAATCACTTTTTTCACCTCTAGAACCGAAGAAGTAAGAGAAGTTACTGAAGAGTGGTTAGATAAGTGTGGGTTTAAATATAGTAATTTATTAATGGGTAAACCTCGTGGGGGTAATTATCATTGGGTAGACAATCACATTGTAAGAGGAACGAGATATAACGGACAGTGGACTGAGTTGACAAATAAAATGGTAGAAATTCAAGTATTTGACGACTAATGATTACAATAGGGTTTAGTACAAGGGAGGTCGATAATAAGTTCATAGAACATATTAAGAAGACTTGTGGTCCAAAAAATATTGAAGTTATACCTTTTGAAAATAAAGGTTCTCATTCTTTAACTGAAGCTTATAATATATTACTTGAGAAAGCAAGTAATAATATTGTGGTACTATGTCATGATGATATATATTTTGATAAAAAGGGTTGGGGTTCTAAAATATTAAACCATTTTAAAAAAAACCCTGACTATGGAATATTAGGTGTTGCCGGCTCAACTATTTTTCCTTCGTCCGCTAGATGGTGGGAAGATACTAGTAAAATGAGAGGGATTGTTAATCACGAACACAATGGTAAAAAATGGGAGTCAAAGTACTCAAATAGTAGAGGTAATAAGATTGACGAGGTTGTGGTGGCAGATGGTGTTTTTTTGTCAGTAAATAAAAACAGATTAAAAAAAACTTTTAATGAAGATATAAAAGGATTTCATTTTTACGATGTAAGTTTTACTTTCGAAAATTATATAGACGGAACCAAAATAGGGATTATGTATGATGTTAGAATTACCCACAAATCAATAGGTCAAACTAATCAAGAGTGGGAAGATAATAGAATTAAAATCTCAAATTTATATAGTGAGTTTTTACCTAAAAAAATACTAAAAGATAAAAACAGTATATTAAAAATACTTTTATTAGTTAAAAAATATATTAAGGAAAATTACAATTCACTTAATACTCATGAACTAACTATTGTATCTGAATCTGTCGAGTATAGTAAAAATATTTTTGAAATTAGTACGATTCCGAGTACATTTTTAGGTGATGGTATTACACAAATAGGGGTAAATAAAACTGTTTCAGTAAAAAATAGGTTATATAAAACAAAACAAGTAGATTATGATTTAATAATTTCAGATTCCGAATTACTTTCTAATAAAATTAAGTACATTTATCCTAACACAAAACATATTTTTATAGGTGAAAAAAAAGAAATTCATAGTTCGGTTGAATTTATAAAGAATCTTAATTATGAAGATATTCATTTATTATCTAATAATAACATATCAAAACCTAAAGTTAAGGTATTGACGGGGTTCTCAAACCAAGGAGGGTCTACATTTGCCATTTCAAGACTAGTTAATTATTTTAATAAAAATGATATACCCTCGACTATGTATGGACCACATGATTATCATTTAAACTTATGTAATTCTGACTTAAGTGAAAATTTATCATTAAATACAGAAGACATTCTAATTACACATTTCATAAATTTAAAAGAAAGACCTAACGTAAAAAAAGTAATTTTATTTTGCCATGAAAAAAATCTTTTTGAAGTGTCGAAAATGAAACCTTACTGGGATGAAGTAGTGTTCCTTAATAATAAACACAAGAATTATCATTCAGGATACGATGGAAAATACACCATAATACCTAACTTTAAAGAGTTTTTTGAGGTCAGTAAAACTAAGGATAGTATAAACACTGCAGGTATTATTGGGTCTATAGATATTAATAAACAAACCCATAAATCTATTGAAAGGGCTTTAAATGATGGATACCAAAAGGTTATACTTTTTGGTACTGTAACTGATATAAAATATTATCAAGATTATGTCAGTCCTTTAATTGATGGTAAAAATGTTATAGAATATGGTTTTACTGATGATAAAGAAAAAATATATTCTATGGTTAATGCTGTTTATCAGTCTTCTTTAAGTGAAGTCGCATCTTTAGTAAAAGAAGAGTGTGAGATGACTGGTACAAAATTTAATGGTAACTCTCACATAGACAATGATACTGAATCATTGTCGGATGAAGAAATATTTAAAAAATGGAAAAATTTATTAAAATTGTAAGATGATAATATTAACTACTCTTTTTAACGCTGAAAAATACATCGAAAGATGTTTGTACTCAATAATGAGTCAAACATTTAAAGACTTTAGATGTTATATAACTGATGATATGTCTACAGATAAAAGTGTGGATATAGTTAAAAAAATTATAAAGGACGACGACAGATTTATTTTAATAGAAAATAAAGAAAAATTTTATCAACCAGGAAATTACGACCAAGTAATTAGAAGTAATCCATTAATTAATGATGATGACGTTTGCGTTGAGGTAGATGGGGATGACTGGTTACCTGATTCAAAAACACTACATAGAATTAACAACGTTTATCTCGATAAAGATGTTTGGATAGCAAATGGTAAATTTAGGTATTCTTCAGGCGCAAATGGTTTTGCACAAAAACAAACTAATTTTGACTCTCTAAGGAAACATAGATTTACTGCATCACATATTAGAACTTGGAGGGCTTTCCTTTGGAGAAATATCGACATATCTGATTTAAAGGATGAAAATGGAGTATATTGGAAAATGACCGGTGATTTATCATTTATGTTTCCTATGCTTGAAATGTCAGGGGAAAAACATTATGTCTTTATGGAAGACATAAATTACGTTTATAACGAACAAAACCCAATTAATGACCACAAAGTAGATTTGTCATTAGTAAATGAAATTGCCTTAAAAATAAGAAATAAAAAAAAATATAAAAAAATATAAAAATGAAAAAAGTTTGGTATGCCCCCTATAAGTTTGAGTCCTATGGTGAAGAGGAAATAAAAGCAGTAGAAGAATCACTTAGAAGTGGGTGGTTAGGAGGTCAAGGACCTAAATCTATCGAGTTTGAAAAAGCGATTGCAAAACGTTTTGGTAAGAAGTTTGGTGTTTTTGTTAATTCAGGCTCTTCCGCCTGTTTATTGGCTTTGGCAGCGTTAGACCTTTTAAAAGGGTCTAAAGTAATTACGCCGGCTTGTACCTTTTCAACAACTTTAGCCCCAATAATACAGTTAGGATATGAACCTGTATTTGTTGATGTGGGTTTGAATGACTACGTGGCACATGTTGAAGATATTATTAACATGGTAACACCTGGGGTTAAGGCGATTATGTTACCTAACCTAATAGGTAATAAGCCAAATTGGAAGTTACTCAAGGAGCAGTTAAAGTTAATTGGTAGAGAAGATATTTACTTGATTGAAGATTCGGCGGACACCTTAACTGAAACCCTTGAAACTGATGTTGCGACAACTAGTTTTTATGCGTCTCACGTTATAACTGCAGGTGGTGTTGGCGGAATGGTAATGTTTAACGATGAAAAGCACGTTACTAAATGTTTACAGTACCGTGATTGGGGTAGATTAGGTAATGACTCTGAAATAATGGACGATAGATTTACTCATGAAGTTGACGGTATACCTTATGACCACAAATTTTTATACAGTGTATTAGGTTACCATATGAAATGTAGTGAAATGAATGCCGCTTTTGGTTTAGTTCAGTTGGAAAGGTTTAAAAAGTTTTCACAGGTACGAAGAGATAATTTTGAACGATATATAGAAAACTTACAAGGTATTGGAGATTTGATTTTACCTGATGATTCAATTGAACCTAATTGGTTGGCGATACCGTTACAAACTGAAAAAAGGTTTGAGTTATTAACATTTTTAGAAAATAATAATATTCAAACTAGAGTTACCTTTGCGGGTAATGTTACAAGACACCCTGTCTATAGAGAATACTTACAGGATTTTGAAAATTCTGATTTAATCATGAAGAACGGTTTCTTGTTAGGAGCTCATCATGGGATGAACATAGAAGACGTTGATTATGTTTGTGATAAAATAAAAGAATTTTTTAGTGAGTCATGAAACCTTTAGTTTTAGGTAACGGTCTTTTAGGTTCTGAAATTATAAAATTAACGGGATGGGACTTTGTTTCTAGGAAGTCTCATAATTTTAATATTGAAGATTTTGAGTCTTATATTGATTCACAATACGATACGATTATAAATTGTGTGGCAAATACAGATACCTACTCAAAAGATAAAGATTCTCATTGGAATGTTAATGTAAAATTTGTTGATAAGTTAATTGATTATTGTAACAGTAATGATGTAAAACTAGTTCACCTGTCTACCGATTATCTTTATACAGGGTCAGAAGTTAATGCTTCAGAGGAAAGTGTTCCTGTTCATTGTGACACTTGGTATGGATATACTAAATTAGTTTCAGACGCTTTAGTTCAGTTAAGGTGTAAAAATCATTTATTAATTAGGTGTACTCATAAACCAACACCATTTCCATATGATAATGCTTGGGTTGACCAAATTGGTAACTTTGATTATGTCGATGTAATTTCTAATTTAATTATAAAATTAATTAAAAAGAATTTATCGGGACTCTATAATGTGGGGACTGAAACTAAGACTATGTTTGAACTGGCATCAAAAACAAAGACGGTAAATAAATCATTTGCTCCTGTAAATGCACCTAAAAATACGTCTATGAATATTAAAAAATTATTAACAGACTTAAATGAATAATCCATTTTTTTCAGTTGCAATACCAACTTACGGATATAGCGGTAAGGGTTCTGATTTTTTAAATTTTAGTTTATCTAAATTAAGTAGTCAGACATTTAAAAATTTTGAAGTTGTAATATCAGACCACAGTACCGATAATACGATAAAAGATATTTGTACAATATGGGGTGATAAGTTAGATATTAAACATCAGTTTAATGAAAGAGGAAGAGGAATGATATCACCAAATATAAATGAATCCATGAAAAGGTGTGAGGGGGAGTGGATTAAAATACTTTTTCAAGACGATTTTTTATATGATGAATTTTCATTAGAAAAACAA
>Ga0210003_1002303_pt1 | contig 16268 bp, 6 predicted proteins | sample LantaG_FD_182804 | JGI IMG/M metagenome (GOLD analysis project Ga0210003, IMG submission 182804) | Deep subsurface microbial communities from Baltic Sea to uncover new lineages of life (NeLLi) - Landsort_02402 metaG (SPAdes) (version 2) | ecosystem: Environmental > Aquatic > Marine > Oceanic >...
ACGGTAAACACTCGATTCCGAGAGGTAATACCCTTGGGTATCAGTGAGATACCAGGCTAATTGCCGGGGCGATTTATCCAGATGCTCAAGTGCTGTCTCAACCACTTTCTTCTTAACATCCGGTGGAATCGCATTCCAGAAACGTCTGCGATGAGGGGGCTTGGAAGCCAACGCATCATAGCCACCCTCGCTATACCGTCGATACCAGTCATAGAACGTACTGTGGTTGATATCAAGTTCAATCAATGTCCGCTTTACTCCCAAGGACGAGTTTTCAACTGTTCGAATGATCTCCATCTTCTCTGATTGGCTGTGTCGCATATACCGACGACGCTTTACTCCAAACCAGTCAGACTTTTTTTAAGCAGGCGGTTCTTCAGGCTCAGTTCAGCCACCAACTGCTTCAGCTGATCATTCTCGGACCTGAGACCACCAACCTCGGAGCTGGTCGCCTCACGGACCGTATCTCCCGCCAGACGCTTCTTACCGGCTTCCAGGAAGTCTTTGCTCCAGCGATAATACAGATTACTGACAATCCCTTCGCGACGACATAACTCAGATATACTAACCTCACCCTTAAGCCCTTCCAGCACAATACGTATCTTCTCCTCGGTGGAATACTTACGCCTCGTGTTCCGCCGAATCTCCCTGACTACCGCTTCCGAACTCTGGTTTCCTCTGGCATTCATAAATAACTCCTTTCCCACATGCCAAATCTACAAAACCACGTCTTAATTTCAAGTCCTATGTGTCCGGATTAGGCTGAAACGACACAAGCTGGCCTATATCCTTGTGGCCAAGAATAAAGACGGAGAAACCGGCTCGATTGAGTGCCGCTGGGATAAAGTAAGGATGCGGTTTTACAGCGAAACTGACAGAAAGGAAAATCATGTATAAGGATTTAAATGTACCAACACCGCTAAACCTCAAAGACCTTTACGGCAACCGCTACAAAGTCACCCTTGACGAGTCGTCAACCTGCCCGGGCGAAAGCAAGCGCGACCCCTGGTATTTCCGGATTCCCTGCAAATACGGCCATATCTACCCCATCTCGGATAAGTACCTTGGCTTCTGGTGCGACAGCGGAGTCATAAAGGCTCGGATGGTTCGGGAAGCACCCGAAATCGAGCTTGTACAAGATGGTGATGGTGAAGGCGTGTTCAGGTTCACGGTGGAGCAGTTTGAGATAGTAGCCGAGTACACCCATCCCTTTAAAAAGCGGGGTCGAAGGAATCTTTCAAATATGGAAAAGTCACAGCTGGTAGAAGCTGGTCGAGACCACCAATTTTCTCTCGGTTTTACGGGGAAAAAACGCAGTACAGAATCCACTGAGGGCATTTAGTGGGGACACGGAAGTGTGAGAGATATGGAGTCCAAAATGAGCCAAAATGAGCTAATTTTTGAGGTGACAGTGTGAACAAGTATCAACAGAGGCAGCCAATAATTATTCGCTTAATCAACAAAGAGTTACAGCAAATATCGCTGTTCCTCATAGTTCACACTTTCCTATTGATTTCGAAAAAACAGGATGGACCATTGTTATGTCAGTAGGACGAGGTGTCTTTTGGAAGAAAAGTACGGTCGAAAAATCCCTGAGTCTCGACATGAAAAACTTCGCCAGGGATGTCGATCTGACCTCATTTTCAACCGGGTACACCAGCTGGAAAAGCAGCTTTGGTAAAGAAGATAGAATCGGCTGGAAAGTAAATCCATACCGGAGTATCAGGTTACAATATACAAACACCAAAATGTCTGGCGAGAAAAAAGACCACGATTACGAGGTCCTCATCGAGACCACGCCCTGCAACTACGGCGGTGAGCGCTGGTGGTTCCTCTGCCCTGTCTGTTTCAGACGCTGTCGGATATTGTATCAGCCCCCATCCCAAAGCGTCTTCGCCTGCCGCATTTGCCACAACCTCTCGTATAAAAGCCAGCAAGAGGGTAAGAATTACTTCAGCATGATAGTCGATGCCGCGTTGAATCTACCAGCCTGGGAACGACAGCTCATGAGGACTCGGTCACCCAGAAAGTGCCAGAAGCTGCTGAATAAGATAAATAAGTATGCCGGTAGCCTATTGTTCTTCGAACGCCAGACCCATGCTAAAAAGCGCAAACGGAGAAGGAAAAAGAAGAAATAACCGCCATGAACAAGCTCCTGACCCCACAAGAAGTCGCTGACCTGCTAAGCGTCCGCAAGTCCACCATTTACCAGTGGACGCATCAGGGCTTTATCCCGCACGTAAAGCTGGGTAAAATTGTCCGGTTTAAGGAAGACAAGGTGATGGAGTGGGTGGAGAAGAAGTCAGATCGTGGTCGATTAAAAAAGAGGATAATTGTTGAGGATTTTGGGATTTAATAGACAATTATAAATGCTGGAATACTATACTGTCAACTGAGTAGGCGTCTCACCCCCCTTACGTTTTCTTTATTGACATATAATATAACGACTTACAAACCATACACTGTTGCGGCAAACATTGCTCTCTTTAATCATATTAGTAGTTGATTCAAATTAGTAGTTGATTCAAACGTTAATTTTCCTTTTATTGATAAAATTAATCACCTAAAACAGGGGCAAGTTTGTGTCTGAGAATCATGATGATGATAAGACGAAGTCATATACTCCTCTGATAAAAGACACCATGGTTGGATACTACCGGATCATCGAGAAGATCGGTGCTGGTGGCATGGGTGAGGTCTACCTTGCTGAAGATACTAAACTGAATCGCAAAGTCGCCCTTAAATTCCTGCCCCCTCATCTATGTCAGGATGAAGACTGTCGCAGGCGTTTCACCCGCGAAGCTCAGGCGGCGGCAAAGCTGGATCACCCAAACATAGTAGCAGTGCATGAGGTGGGGGAATTTCAGGGCCGACCGTTTTTCTCCATGCAGCATGTCGAAGGGCGCTCTCTCCGAGAAGTCATCAAGCAAGGCAAGCTGACAGTCACGGAGACTATTGCCCTGACCATGCAGATATGTGAGGGACTGCAGGAGGCACATGAAGCCGGCATCATCCACCGCGACATCAAACCATCAAACATCATTATTGACCGAAAGGGTCGACCCAAGCTGCTTGATTTTGGCTTGGCGATGATCAAGGGAACAGACAAACTGACTAAAACCGGCTCCACGCTTGGCACTGCGGGGTATATGTCTCCTGAGCAGGCTGAAGGCAAAACAGTAGACCAGCGCTCAGATCTGTTTTCAGTTGGAGTCGTCCTGTACGAGATGATTGCGGGTCGGCGACCGTTCGATCGGGAGAGCGATATTGCCACCGGCAAGGCTATCGTAACCGATTCGCCTGAGCCGTTGGCAAGGTACAAGTCAGACTTGCCGAAAGGCATCCAGCAAATCGTTGATCGAGCCCTCGAGAAGGATACGGAGACTCGTTATCAGACTGCCTCCGGCATGCTGGCGGATTTGAAACGTCTGGTGTCATCCGAGGGAATCGCTTTACCACATCCGAAGAAGATATCAAGACCCACGCTGATATCAGCCATTTTAGTACTGGCAATCGTCATCATATGGGGTGGTTTCCAGATAAAAGACTGGCTGGCTACTTCAAAGGCTTCCGCAAAGTCCATAGCGGTGGTGGATTTTGATAACGTTGGTTCCGAAGAAGATGCCTATCTTGCCAGCGGTCTGGCCGAGGATTTGTCTATAAAGCTGAGGCAATTAGAAGGGATCAAGGTTGCCAGCAGTGCTGATATCCGTCGTTTGGCCAAAGAGAATTTGCTACCGCGGGAGATAGCTTCACGCCTTAAGGTCCAGTATGCTCTTAGTGGATCGCTTATTCGCCAGGATAGCCTGATCAGGGTCAATGTCGAATTAATCGATAGGGAATCGGGAGATGTTGTCTGGTCGGACCAGATAAATAAGCAGTTCACGGAGATATTCCAGTTTCTTGACGAAGTCTCAATCAGGATTGCCCAGGCACTTGAGGTGCGTCTAACGCCCGTCGAAAAGGCGACCATGACGGTCAAGCCTACCGACAATGCCAGGGCGTACGACCATTACCTCAGGGGACGCCACTATTATTACAATATTACGTTCAGGGATAATGAGATGGCCGAAAAGGAGTTCGAGCTATCGCTTCAACTTGACCCGGACTATCCACTAGCCCTGGCAGGTCTGGCGGATGTCTTTGTGCAGCGCTACAAGGAGCGGTTTGACTACGACGAGTACTGGTTGGACTCATCTAAAGTTCTTATACTGAGGGCTCTCTCACTCGAACCGGAGCTTGCCGAAGCATATGAATCACGGGCTGAGTTATTCTTGCAGGTAGAAAATATCACGGGTGCTCTTAAGGCTGCGGAGAAGGCTCGGCAACTAAGACCGAATTGGGATGAACCGTACATCCATCTCGCGAATATATATAAGGACAAGGGGATACGTAACACAGCGATGGCGCTGTACGACACGGCTCTGAGTCTACGGGCAAGTGTGGATGCCCTGTGTGGCAAGGGTGCAATATCCCTGTATCGTGGCCAGACGGATTCCGCCAAAGCAGCTTATGAAGCAGCGATAGCGTTAAATCCTGACCATGACCGTCCCTACCTTGATCTTGGCGGATTATATGAGGAGCTGCACAAAGAGGAAAAAGCAGAGACTCTCTACTATAGTGCCATAGAGGTGCGACCCGACCATGTGTTAGCGTATGAACGATTAAGCTGGAGGTTATGTAACGAGGGGCGCCCCCAGGAAGGGGAGGGCCTCCTCCGCAAGTTTGTGGAAAGGTTTCCGTACAACTGGGATGGATACCGAGCGCTTTATGAATATGTGGCGTGGTGGGAAGGTGATTACCCTTCTGCAGCCAGGGTTGTCGAAGAAGCCGTCAGGCGCAATCCAGATCGGGTATGGCCTCATCTCCTGTTAGCTTCTTCGTACGCGGAAGAAATGCCGCCTGAAACAGAATCGGATACAACGCATCCGATGTCAGAGAAGGCGGTGCAGGCAGTCGATCGGGCGCTTGCACTGCGACCGAATTCAGGACGGGTACTCGAGTGGGCCGGTGACGTTTATTGTTCTCTCAACCGGCTTGAAGAGGCTAAAGAATACTATTATCGAGCTCTCAAATTCAGACCAGGTTCCAGTCAACTGTTTTATAGCATTGCGAGAATTTTCTGGAAGATGAGGCAATATGAAAAAGCGGCGGAGTTCATGCGCAAGGCGATAGAACAGGCACCTGGACGACTAAATATATATTATTATGAGCTTAGGGGACTCTTGATACACCATATGAATAGACAGCAGGAGTACCTTGACATCACCCAGCAGGTTGCAAGAGAATATGGAGACATCCCCGGGGCCTTTTTTTGTCTCAGCGAAGCACAGTGCGCTTCAGGTCAGTACAGTAAGGCAATCATGTCCGCTCAACGTTCCTTGGAATTCAAGAGGTTTTATGGAACTTTTGCGCTGCTTGGTATAGCTCTGTGGATGTCTGGAGACACTGAAGGGGCGTTGACCAAGTTTAGAGAAGCGTGCACTGGGGAGAAGATATTTCCCGCCGACTGGATCATTGCTGTACTGAAATCGGAGGGAAGGTTCAGAGAGATAGAATCATATCTTCGAAGCATTAAGCAGCGAACCCCCAATCGACTATCAGGTATAGATTGTTGGGCGAGCGTTGCGGGGGTCTATTATATGTCAATGCGACGGTTTGACGATGCCCTTGCCACTTTTCGAGAATTGCGGGAAAGCGGCAAAGAAACCTGGTCCGTTGATACTCGGTTGGATATGGCTAAGTGTTACCGGCAGAAAGGGGAAATCGACAGCGCTAAATATATTTTGCAGAAATTGGCTGACAGCTCGACAGTATCTTACCAACCTTACATACTTCGGGATTTGGCTCTCATAGAAGCAATCAGTACTCCTGACCTCGCAACAGCACTAAAACTTGTCGAAAGGGCACAGGCTAAAGCCAATGCACCGGATGATGCGGTGACAGAAGCACTGTTGCGCCTGCAATACGCTACTGGGAAGCTGGTTAACGCTGCCAAATCCATTGAGCAGTTGGGTACTGATATCTCATGGAGAACGAGTAGTCACCCTTACCGCAGAGCTCAACTGGCCCAAGCTATCGCATTGGATAGTGCCGGCAAATATCTTGCTCAAGCAATCACGAGTTTAACAGTGCTATCCCGTAGCGATTGGTTCCGTGCGCAGCACCTTGGTGAAGGATCTTCTTTTCTCGCTCTGGCCTTAGCCCGGGTGAGAAAACCGGATGAAGCTCGAAAACAGGTCAAGCGGGCGCTCAAACTGGAACCCGAACGAGAGGACATCGCATATAATACCGCCTGTGCTTATTCGTTACTTGGCGATACCGCGCTCGCGCTGCAATGGTTGAAAACAGCCGTAGACCGGGGATATCTGGAGTTGTGGTGGGCAAAAGTAGATCCTGATCTTGATCCCATGAGGGAATTGCCGCGCTTCAAGGAAATCATGGACGCCTGGGATAAACGAATACAGGGACTGCTGGCCAAGTCTGGTAAGGAAGAATGAGCAAAGACAATAATCAAGATGACGACCGCACAGAGTCATTAGGCGATTTAGGTAATCGTCCCGATCGACCGCGCCTAGAACACCTGGGGCATTTCCGGATCGATGCCACTCTCGGCACCGGCGGGATGATCAGCAACAGAATGAAGCCGAAAAAAACGGTCACAATTTGGCCACAATACGGTGTAACTCCTTGTGCCACAAGGCGAGTCGGGGGTTCGATTTCGACTGATAATTAACATCTCAAAACCCCAACTTATCCACCGCATCGGCCAGGTGGTCGGGGGCGAGATGGGCGTAGATCATGGTGGTTTCGATGTCGGAATGGCCCATGAGCTTTTTTAACGCGTGATTACAGTAAAATAATTCGTACACACAAGCTTTTAAAATAGAATTACTTAAAAGCTTTAAAATTTATCAAGTAGACTTATAACTATGAGACTCTTTTTCTGGTGTGCTAAAATTTTCGGGTACCCCCATCCAGTCTCTTATGAATGGTATTATTCCTTATCTGTCAATATAGTTAGCATGTAATGCCGAGATAATTCCTCCGGTTTAAGGAAGACAAGGTGCTGGAGTGGGTGGAAAAGAGGGCGAGTGTGGGGAGGTCGCTTAATAGAGTAAATGTAAAGGATCTGGGAATATAATAGTTCAAAACTAATAGTTTGTTAACTAAAGATAAGACTCTACTCAGATGAAACTTGGCCAAGTTGGGCTATAAATCTTTTAATAAAAAGGACGGGGGTTCGATTCTCAAGTCCAAATCACAACTCGTTATTAGCTTGTAGACATCGTCTTATACGAGTTTCCGGCCTTTTGATTAGCTACCATGCGTACCAGTTTTCCGGTGGGATGGGATTAGATTCTGTGGGAAGGACTTGTCGGAAGTTATCTAATCCGGAGACTCACGAGTCGATTGTTGTTGACGGTGGGTTGAGAAAATGGCTATATTTGTATTCACACGACTGCTTGTGGAGTATTAACATTGCGAGATCAACCAAAACGGGCTATCGAGGCCCAATGATTCACATTCGACTTGATGAGCAGATTCACAAGCAGCTGAGGATACTTGTTGCTCAAAGGGACACAACGATTCAGCAACTGGTCAAAGACTTGGTTCAGCGTGAAGTCGAGAAGTCAAATAAACAGAAGCGATCAAAACAGGAGTAGCCAAAGACTGCTGCACGGAGCGACATCGTAGTGCTGCTCGTCAGATGAAGGAAAACTGCCCATGGCAGCAGATGAGTCACATGATGATCGGACACAGTCGTTCGTTGCCCTGACTACGGGTACCGAAGTTTCGCACTACAAGATTATTAAGAAAATCGGTGCTGGTGGCATGGGTGAGGTCTACCTTGCTGAAGATACTAAACTGAATCGCAAAGTCGCCCTTAAATTCCTGCCCCCTCATCTATGTCAGGATGAAGACTGTCGCAGGCGTTTCACCCGCGAAGCTCAGGCGGCGGCAAAGCTGGATCACCCAAACATAGTAGCAGTGCATGAGGTGGGGGAATTTCAGGGCCGACCGTTTTTCTCCATGCAGCATGTCGAAGGGCGCTCTCTCCGAGAAGTCATCAAGCAAGGCAAGCTGACAGTCACGGAGACTATTGCCCTGACCATGCAGATATGTGAGGGACTGCAGGAGGCACATGAAGCCGGCATCATCCACCGCGACATCAAACCATCAAACATCATTATTGACCGAAAGGGTCGACCCAAGCTGCTTGATTTTGGCTTGGCGATGATCAAGGGAACAGACAAACTGACTAAAACCGGCTCCACGCTTGGCACTGCGGGGTATATGTCTCCTGAGCAGGCTGAAGGCAAAACAGTAGACCAGCGCTCAGATCTGTTTTCAGTTGGAGTCGTCCTGTACGAGATGATTGCGGGTCGGCGACCGTTCGATCGGGAGAGCGATATTGCCACCGGCAAGGCTATCGTAACCGATTCGCCTGAGCCGTTGGCAAGGTACAAGTCAGACTTGCCGAAAGGCATCCAGCAAATCGTTGATCGAGCCCTCGAGAAGGATACGGAGACTCGTTATCAGACTGCCTCCGGCATGCTGGCGGATTTGAAACGTCTGGTGTCATCCGAGGGAATCGCTTTACCACATCCGAAGAAGATATCAAGACCCACGCTGATATCAGCCATTTTAGTACTGGCAATCGTCATCATATGGGGTGGTTTCCAGATAAAAGACTGGCTGGCTACTTCAAAGGCTTCCGCAAAGTCCATAGCGGTGGTGGATTTTGATAACGTTGGTTCCGAAGAAGATGCCTATCTTGCCAGCGGTCTGGCCGAGGATTTGTCTATAAAGCTGAGGCAATTAGAAGGGATCAAGGTTGCCAGCAGTGCTGATATCCGTCGTTTGGCCAAAGAGAATTTGCTACCGCGGGAGATAGCTTCACGCCTTAAGGTCCAGTATGCTCTTAGTGGATCGCTTATTCGCCAGGATAGCCTGATCAGGGTCAATGTCGAATTAATCGATAGGGAATCGGGAGATGTTGTCTGGTCGGACCAGATAAATAAGCAGTTCACGGAGATATTCCAGTTTCTTGACGAAGTCTCAATCAGGATTGCCCAGGCACTTGAGGTGCGTCTAACGCCCGTCGAAAAGGCGACCATGACGGTCAAGCCTACCGACAATGCCAGGGCGTACGACCATTACCTCAGGGGACGCCACTATTATTACAATATTACGTTCAGGGATAATGAGATGGCCGAAAAGGAGTTCGAGCTATCGCTTCAACTTGACCCGGACTATCCACTAGCCCTGGCAGGTCTGGCGGATGTCTTTGTGCAGCGCTACAAGGAGCGGTTTGACTACGACGAGTACTGGTTGGACTCATCTAAAGTTCTTATACTGAGGGCTCTCTCACTCGAACCGGAGCTTGCCGAAGCATATGAATCACGGGCTGAGTTATTCTTGCAGGTAGAAAATATCACGGGTGCTCTTAAGGCTGCGGAGAAGGCTCGGCAACTAAGACCGAATTGGGATGAACCGTACATCCATCTCGCGAATATATATAAGGACAAGGGGATACGTAACACAGCGATGGCGCTGTACGACACGGCTCTGAGTCTACGGGCAAGTGTGGATGCCCTGTGTGGCAAGGGTGCAATATCCCTGTATCGTGGCCAGACGGATTCCGCCAAAGCAGCTTATGAAGCAGCGATAGCGTTAAATCCTGACCATGACCGTCCCTACCTTGATCTTGGCGGATTATATGAGGAGCTGCACAAAGAGGAAAAAGCAGAGACTCTCTACTATAGTGCCATAGAGGTGCGACCCGACCATGTGTTAGCGTATGAACGATTAAGCTGGAGGTTATGTAACGAGGGGCGCCCCCAGGAAGGGGAGGGCCTCCTCCGCAAGTTTGTGGAAAGGTTTCCGTACAACTGGGATGGATACCGAGCGCTTTATGAATATGTGGCGTGGTGGGAAGGTGATTACCCTTCTGCAGCCAGGGTTGTCGAAGAAGCCGTCAGGCGCAATCCAGATCGGGTATGGCCTCATCTCCTGTTAGCTTCTTCGTACGCGGAAGAAATGCCGCCTGAAACAGAATCGGATACAACGCATCCGATGTCAGAGAAGGCGGTGCAGGCAGTCGATCGGGCGCTTGCACTGCGACCGAATTCAGGACGGGTACTCGAGTGGGCCGGTGACGTTTATTGTTCTCTCAACCGGCTTGAAGAGGCTAAAGAATACTATTATCGAGCTCTCAAATTCAGACCAGGTTCCAGTCAACTGTTTTATAGCATTGCGAGAATTTTCTGGAAGATGAGGCAATATGAAAAAGCGGCGGAGTTCATGCGCAAGGCGATAGAACAGGCACCTGGACGACTAAATATATATTATTATGAGCTTAGGGGACTCTTGATACACCATATGAATAGACAGCAGGAGTACCTTGACATCACCCAGCAGGTTGCAAGAGAATATGGAGACATCCCCGGGGCCTTTTTTTGTCTCAGCGAAGCACAGTGCGCTTCAGGTCAGTACAGTAAGGCAATCATGTCCGCTCAACGTTCCTTGGAATTCAAGAGGTTTTATGGAACTTTTGCGCTGCTTGGTATAGCTCTGTGGATGTCTGGAGACACTGAAGGGGCGTTGACCAAGTTTAGAGAAGCGTGCACTGGGGAGAAGATATTTCCCGCCGACTGGATCATTGCTGTACTGAAATCGGAGGGAAGGTTCAGAGAGATAGAATCATATCTTCGAAGCATTAAGCAGCGAACCCCCAATCGACTATCAGGTATAGATTGTTGGGCGAGCGTTGCGGGGGTCTATTATATGTCAATGCGACGGTTTGACGATGCCCTTGCCACTTTTCGAGAATTGCGGGAAAGCGGCAAAGAAACCTGGTCCGTTGATACTCGGTTGGATATGGCTAAGTGTTACCGGCAGAAAGGGGAAATCGACAGCGCTAAATATATTTTGCAGAAATTGGCTGACAGCTCGACAGTATCTTACCAACCTTACATACTTCGGGATTTGGCTCTCATAGAAGCAATCAGTACTCCTGACCTCGCAACAGCACTAAAACTTGTCGAAAGGGCACAGGCTAAAGCCAATGCACCGGATGATGCGGTGACAGAAGCACTGTTGCGCCTGCAATACGCTACTGGGAAGCTGGTTAACGCTGCCAAATCCATTGAGCAGTTGGGTACTGATATCTCATGGAGAACGAGTAGTCACCCTTACCGCAGAGCTCAACTGGCCCAAGCTATCGCATTGGATAGTGCCGGCAAATATCTTGCTCAAGCAATCACGAGTTTAACAGTGCTATCCCGTAGCGATTGGTTCCGTGCGCAGCACCTTGGTGAAGGATCTTCTTTTCTCGCTCTGGCCTTAGCCCGGGTGAGAAAACCGGATGAAGCTCGAAAACAGGTCAAGCGGGCGCTCAAACTGGAACCCGAACGAGAGGACATCGCATATAATACCGCCTGTGCTTATTCGTTACTTGGCGATACCGCGCTCGCGCTGCAATGGTTGAAAACAGCCGTAGACCGGGGATATCTGGAGTTGTGGTGGGCAAAAGTAGATCCTGATCTTGATCCCATGAGGGAATTGCCGCGCTTCAAGGAAATCATGGACGCCTGGGATAAACGAATACAGGGACTGCTGGCCAAGTCTGGTAAGGAAGAATGAGCAAAGACAATAATCAAGATGACGACCGCACAGAGTCATTAGGCGATTTAGGTAATCGTCCCGATCGTCCCCGAATAGACAAGCTGGGACAATTCAAGATCGAGAGTACTCTCGGTTCGGGCGGCATGGGGACCATATACCGGGCCTATGATGAATCTATGAAGCGGCCGGTGGCCCTCAAGGTGCTCCACTCCTCTCTGGAAATATCCGAGCAGGCACAGACCCGTTTCGTCCGTGAGGCCTGGATTGTTGGTCAGCTGGATCATCCGAATATCGTCAAGGTGTACTCCCGTGGAGAGGAAAACAATGTCAGCTACCTTGCAATGGAGCTGGTAGAGGGGGGATCGCTGTATGACTATGTCGAACATACGCGAGATTCTATTCCTTCAGGGTCCGACGTAACCGCGACCATTGATCAGAATTATATCCACGACATCCTCGGCAAGTTTATTGAGCTGGCAGGAGCCCTTGAACATATCCACTCCAAGGGATTCATTCATCGCGATATCAAGCCTCATAACGTCTTGCTGTCAGGTGAAGAGAAGAAGTTCAAATTTACTGATTTCGGTATTGCTCACGCTGAAGATATGACCCGGATGACTCGCGCAGGCGACTTCATTGGTACTGTTAAGTATATGTCACCTGAGTTGCTGGCGGCGCATCGGGCCGGGATAGACAAGCGTACTGACATCTATTCGCTGGGTGTAACTTTATATGAAGCTTTAACCCTTAGTTTGCCATTTAAGGCAGACAGCGAAGAGAAGCTAATCGGTGAGATTCTGGCCGGTCATTACAATGAGGCTCGAAAAAGTAATCGCCGCATACCTGTTGATCTTGAAACGGTATTAATGAAAGCTTGCAATCATGATCCGGACCAGCGTTACCAGACCGCGGCTGAGTTCGCGGATGATTTGCAGCGAATCATTGATGGCCGACCGATTCTGGCGAAACGTCCCGGCCTGGTCACCCGGGGATACAAGTATCTGCGCCGGAACTATAAGGCGGTGCTTGGGATTGCCGCGGCATGTGCAATAATGACAGTGATTGTGTTGTGGTCATACTACAAAGTTGAGCAGGCGTATCGGACAACCTTGGAGCAACAGCCATCTGCCCAATTGAGTCCAGAGCCAACCTTCACGAAAATCGATGTGCCTGGGTTAACAGAATATTGCGCCTTGTCTCCAGATGGAGAGAAAATAGCTTTCGTAGCCGAGGATAGCTGCTTGTGGGTGGCGCCGACTCACGGGCGGGCCGACCCGGCTGTGGCCGGTGAGGCAACGCGTCTGACAGAACCGATGGTTCGCTGGACGGGTACTAGCTGTCCTGTTTGGTCCGCCAATGGTGAGTGGATAGCGTTTAATGCCAGGGGTACGCGGGACAGTTCTTCTAACGTTTGCCTTTCGATATTCGTTGTACGCTCGTCTGGTGGTGATCCGATAGAAATTCCTGTCAAGCAATGGAGCTCTTTCAGTTGGAGAGATTGTCGGCTGGGTCTGTCTCCTGACGGGAAATACATCGCCTTTTCCTCAGATTCTGTCCTGGTTGCGGGTGAATCCATTGCCCGATGTGTTTATGCGGCCCCGGTGGCCGGTGGCATCATAAAGCGGCTGACAGATAGTCTTTGCGGGCAGCCGGCCTACTCGCCGGACGGTAAGATGCTGGCTTACGTCCAAGGGAACCAGTCACCGTGGGATCGAGATAGTCTCGCGCAATCTAACATATGGGTAGTTCCAGTTAAGGGCGGTACCCCTGTTCAGGTCACTGACTTGCCGGGAGTAATCTCTGGTCCGGTATGGTCGCAGAACAGTCGGATGATTGCTTTTAGCAAATGGAGCGATTACACCGATCTGAATACTAGGTACTTTTACAAAGAAGTATACATCGTTGCCCTCTCCGACCAGTATCGGCCGTTGGCTCCCCCTGTCGCTATCAAACTGCCGGGTTCTTCTACGGATTTGATCGGGGGATGGAGTACTGCTAATGAGATCGGACTGATTCTCATGTCCGAGGTGCCAGGAGCAATCTACACAGTTCCCGCCTCGGGCGGGATCGCCACTCAAGTCACTCCTTTCCACGCTTACTCTCCAAGATGGTCACCAGATGGTAAAAATATGTACTTCCTGGACGACTCCGCTGTCGTCACGATGGCAATTGCAGGTGGGTCTCCAAAGAATATACCTATTACCGGCATGAAGGAGGTGTCATACTCTAACTGCGATATCTCACCCGACGGAACCACACTGGTCTTTGCAGGGATAAAGGAGGGGGATTCGGTTGTAAGTGTGTTTACTGTCCCGGTCGAAGGTGGTGAACCGAAACAACTTGTCTTTGACTCATTAGATTCGCAAGTACCCAGCTGGTCGCCGGACGGCAATTGGGTGGCTTTCTCGTCTTACAGCCATTCGGCTGCTGATAAAACCTACAAGTCAAATTTATGTGTGGTCCCCGCCGATGGTGGAAACGTCAGGAAGCTGGTAGTATCTGCCGAGACTGATTCCTACGGGTATGATGGCGGTCAGATGACTTGGTCACCGGACGGCAAGTACATCGCTTATCCTTCGTACCGCGACGATTCCCTCTTAGGGATTAGTCGCGTACCTTTCGATGGCGGGAATCCGGAACTTTTGGTAGAGTTGGGACCGCACTATCTGTCGTGGTCAGTGGATTGGTCACCGGACGGCACGAAACTCGCATATGGCTCGTTTACTATCAACCAAAAATCGGTAACCGACGGCAACGTCTGGATACTTCCACTCGATACCAGGACTCCCTTTAAGCTTAGGACCGGTTTGGAACTCGAAAGGGTAGGAATGGTTGATTGGTCACCGGACGGGAGAAGGATTGCCTTCACCTGCCATTGGCGACCGGCGAGACACTTCTATCTCGTCGAGGACTTCCTGCCTATAGTTCAATCCGCTAAATCTGCACCTAATATCGAACCATCTTTCTCAATGGTCACAGTCCCCGGCTTGCTGGATTATTGCGCCCTGTCGCCAGACGGTAAAAAAATTGCCTATGCATCAGACAGCTGCCTGTGGGTAGCTCCCACCAGAGGTACTGTTGATCCTAATTTGGCTGGCGAACCGGTCAAGGTTGCTGGTCCGCTCAACATGATTCCCCTTATTAGTCTGCCGGTCTGGTCGGCTGATGGAAATTGGATAGCATTTAATAGTGGAGTTGAAATAGTCAAAACCTCGCATGTCAGAGTTTCCATATTCGTTGTTCCGTCATCTGGCGGCAAAATCTCGGAAGTGCCAGTTGTACACGATGGTAAGGATGCTTGGAATTGCTTTAGAATCAGTCTTTCACCTGATGGCGAAAGGGTTGCATTTTATTCATTCACTTCGCCTATCCCCGATGACAGTAGTACGGACTGTATCTATTCAATGCCTGTGGCAGGGGGAGAAATACTGAGGTTAACTGATTCAATGTGCAGACAGCCGGCCTACTCCCCCGATGGAAAGATGTTAGCCTACGTCAAGGGTCATCAAAAGTCCTGGGGGTATGATTCCTTACAGTCCAACATCTGGGTGGTTCCAGTTGATGGAGGTACACCAGTGCAGATAACAAATCTACCTGGACGAGAATTCAGTCCTGTTTGGTCGCCGGACAGTCGATCTATCACTTTCTTTAAGTGGGCCAAATTATCAGGCAGTGGCTATGGGTTCCCGGAACTGTACGTTGCAGCTCTATCCGAGAGTTATGAACCGACCGGATCACCCATTGCAATAGAGTTACCGCTGCCGTCTGATGACTTCATAGGGGGATGGAGTTCGGAAAATGAGGTTGGATTAGTGGTAGAATCAGAGCCCTTCGCCGCCATCTTTACAGTATCTGTCTCTGGAGGGTTAGCTTCGCAGATCACGCCTTCAGTTTCATATTCACCAAGTTGGTCACCGGACGGTGATCGGGTTTTCTACCAAAGCGGCGATAGAAAGATACGCTCAGTTGCTGCAGCGGGTGGGCAGGTATCCGCGGTTCCAATCACAGGCAAATCACGTGTCAGCGCAGTTGGTTTAGATGTTTCGCCCGACGGACATTGGTTGGCCTTGGTCGGGATTGCTGAGAGGGACTCCACCCGAGACATATTCATCGTACCAGTCGAAGGAGGCGATCTATTGCAGATTTCTTCCGGTACTGCGCAGGATTGGTTCCCCGCCTGGTCGCCAGACGGTAATTGGATCGCGTTTGACCGCTTTGAAGGAATGAAAGATATGTTATGCGTGGTACCATCGAAAGGGGGTGAGGTCCGGGTGCTTGTGAGGTCAGATGATTCAACCGGTTATTCAGGTTATCCTGTATCGTGGTCACCGGACGGAAAATATATCGCTTATCCGTCGTATCGAGAGGGCTCAAAGCAGTGTGTTAGCACAGTACCTTTTGAGGGAGGTGATTCGGAAGCCCTCATAGAACTACCACCAGGAATAATCTGTAATTCAGTGAGTTGGTCTCCCGATGGTAAACAACTTGCTTACTGCACACACATCAGTGAGTACGGCGGGACAAGTAGTGATATCTGGATTTTGTCACTGGATACAAGGATTCCGGTCAGACTTCGTTTCGGACATGATCTAGACGAAATCGACGCAATCTCCTGGTCTCCAGATGGGAAAATGCTT
>Ga0210003_1002304_pt1 | contig 16261 bp, 16 predicted proteins | sample LantaG_FD_182804 | JGI IMG/M metagenome (GOLD analysis project Ga0210003, IMG submission 182804) | Deep subsurface microbial communities from Baltic Sea to uncover new lineages of life (NeLLi) - Landsort_02402 metaG (SPAdes) (version 2) | ecosystem: Environmental > Aquatic > Marine > Oceanic >...
GTGCCGGAGTTTGGCCGGTCGGTGGCCAGCACCCAGCAGGAGTCGATCCTGCGGATGGCGAAGCAGATCGTCGACCTGATGGAAGAGCCCTGGTGAGCCGGCGTTGACGGCAACGGGGGTCGGGAGCGGGGTGGCATTTGTTCCCGCAGTCCCCGGGCTCGCGCCCGGGGCTTGTATTCAGGCGAGAGCCCGGGGGAGGATCGCAATTGTCTTCGGCATGGCGTGTGCCGCATAGAAGCCCCCAGCGCGAGCTGGGGGACTGTGACGTAACGCACCAATCGGACAAGAGCCAGGCTCAAGCAACGTCGTCTAAACGGGGCGGCATGGGCGGCATAGCGGGCGGGATGGCCCAACCACCCCGCAGTCCCCGGGCTCGCGCCCGGGGCTTGTATGGGTCAGGGGGAGGGGTTGCCCGTGTCATCGAGCCGGCCTCGCAAGCGAGCGAGAGGCAGGATGCCGAAGCGAGCTTGCGTGGAGTGAGCGCAGGGCAGGATGCCCGTAGCGAACGTCCGGCGAGATGGCACGGGCAACCCCGACCCACCCAGCATGTTGCGTCGAATGCTATCGAGCCGGCCTCGCAAGCGAGCGAGAGGCAGGATGCCGAAGCGAGCTTGCGTGGAGTGAGCGCAGGGCAGGATGCCCGGAACGAACGTCCGGCGAGATGGCACGGGCAACCCCGACCCACCCAGCATGTTGCGTCGAATGCTATCGAGCCGGCCTCACAAGCGAGCGAGAGGCAGGATGCCGAAGCGAGCTTGCGTGGAGTGAGCGCAGGGCAGGATGCCCGTAGCGAACGTCCGGCGAGATGGCACGGGCAACGCCGACCCACCCAGGGGGTGGCATCGACTCGGTGGCATGGCAGGCGGGATGGCCCACCAGCCCGCAGTCCCCGGGCTCGCGCCCGGGGCTTGTATGGGTCAGCAGTCCCCGGGCTCGCGCCCGGGGCTTGTATGCGGGCGAGAACGCGGGGTTGGCCGTGCGGTACCCTAGTCGGCATGGTCGCCCCCCCGCTCCTTACCCACTGGCAACTCCGCACGCGGCGGCTGGGGCTGCCGCATCCGGCCGGACCGCTCCGGCGGCCGCTCGTGATGGGGATCGTCAATGTGACGCCCGACAGCTTCTCCGACGGGGGTCGATTTTCGGACGTCGATGCTGCGGTGGCCCACGGGCTGGCGCTTGTGGCGGAGGGAGCCGATCTGCTCGACGTGGGGGGCGAGAGTACGCGGCCATTTTCCGCGCCGGTCGCAGCGGCCGAGGAACTCCGCCGGGTGGCCGAGGTGGTCCGCCACCTGGCGGCCGAAAGCGGTGTGCCTGTCTCGATCGACACTTCAAAGGCCGCCGTGGCCGCGCGGGCGGTCGAGTTCGGGGCGGAGATCATCAACGATGTCACCGGTCTCGCGGGCGACCCGGCCATGCTCACTGTCGCCCGTGAGACCGCTGCCGGCGTCTGCGTCATGCACATGCGGGGCACGCCGCAGACCATGCAGCTCGACCCGCGGTATGCCGATGTTGTTTCCGAGATCCACGACTACCTCCGCCAACGCCGGGACACAGTCGTGGCCGCGGGCATCCCGCTCGAGCGAATCTGTCTCGACCCCGGCATCGGGTTCGGCAAGACCCACGCCCACAATCTCCAGCTCGTGGCCCACGCGAGCCGGTTTCTCGATCTCGGCTGCCCGCTGCTGGTGGGCCACTCGCGGAAGGGCTTCATTGGCACGCTGCTTGAGACTGCGCTTGGGCGACCGGCCACGGAGGCCGATCGCGACGCCGGCACGGCCGGGATCGCCTGCCGGTTGGCCGCGGCCGGGGTGCATGTGATCCGCGTGCACGCGGTGGGCATGGTCCGCGGGGCGATCGAACTCTTCGCCGCGACGGCAAGCTCGGCGGCGTCCGGCTCACAGCCAAACGCGAGGCCGTAGAACCGGCGAACCTGGACCGCCGGGTCGAACCGGGCCGCTCGCGAAAGGCAACGCGGCCGGGGCCAATGGCGTCGTCGAACTCACGCCGTTTAAGTTTTTGGACCGCCTGGCCGATCTGGTGCCCCCGCCGCGGAAGCACCGGCATCGTCATCCCGCCGGCTTGCGCCGGGGGCTTTTGGCACCCCGCAAGACCCTCGCGGTAGCGAGTGGGATGCCGCGGCCCGTCACCATGCGGACATTTGCTCGGAGTTCGAGAAGACCCGCATCCACTGTGCGTCAGTCAGTGGGCTCCCACTTCCACCACTTCGGACGACGAATGGGGGAGCGGAATCGGCAGGCCATCTTCGGCAAGGCCGTCGAGATGAAACTGAATGGCCTCGTGAATCAGCCGGGCCACCTCTTCGCGTGACGCGGCCGCGGCGATGCAGCCTGGAAGATCGGGAACATACGCACCAAAGCCGTTCTCTCCCTCTTCGATCACCACAAGATATTTCATGACTCGCCCTCTTTTTTCTGCTACCGCTGGTTTTTTAGTCCGGCCTGCTTCAGCACGCTATTCAGAGTGCCCGGCGGAACATCTGCCGACTCCTTGCCGGCAACAGTCACCGTGCCGGATTTCGTCGGGTGTCGAAATTGTCTGTGACTACCCCGCTGACGCACCTCGACCCAGCCATCATCCTCGAGCAGCCGCACGAGTTGCCGGACAGACACAGCCATGCTGATAAGGATACCCAAGAACCGGCGAAAAGGAGACGCAGTTCTTTTTCGCTCGCGCCATCGCTGATCGCCACGCGTCATCCCGCCGGCTTCCGCCGGGGGCTTTTGGTGTCGGCTCATTTCCTGCGAATGGCCAACAACACCGGGAGCTCGTTGGGGAAATGCCATTGACCGGGCTATCCGTCGGTTGGCCGCGGCCGGGGTGCATGCCCGCTCCAGCCGGCTGCATGCGCCGGCCACCACAGCGGGGCGATTTTCCGCATGGCTGTTTTTTGGGGCTGCCCCCGTGTTCACGAGAGAATGCCACCGATCACGTGGCCGTGCACGTCGGTGAGACGGCGGTCGAAGCCGTTGTTGCGTGTGGTGAGCTTTGTGTGGTCGATGCCAAGGAGCTTCATCACAGTCGCGTGCACGTCGTGCACCGTTGTGGGATGGTCGCGGTCGAGCGGCTTGTAGCCCCACTGATCGCTCTCGCCGTAGGTCACGCCCCCCTTGATGCCACCACCGCAGAGCCAGTTGGTGAACACGAACGGGTTGTGGTCGCGGCCCTTGCCCCCCTGCGAGCTTGGCATCCGGCCGAATTCTGTGGTCCAGAGCACGAGCGTGTCGTCCAGGAGGCCGCGCTGGTCGAGATCCTTGATCAGGGCCGCGGCCCCGCGGGCCATGCCGGTGGCAAGTGGGCCGTGATCCCGCTCAACGTCTTCGTGGCTGTCCCAGTTCCGCCGCGGGTAGCCGTTGTCGTTGCCGCTCCAGACCTGCACGAAACGCACGCCCCGCTCGAGGAGCCGCCGGGCGGCGGAGATGCCGCCGGAGGAGCGGCGCGAGTGGATGGAAGAGCGGATGGAAAAAGCCAAGGAAAAATTCCATAAGATGCAGCGGCGGATCGAGCGGCTGGAGGCCGAGGTCGCGAAGCTCAAGCGCGAGCGGGAGTGAGCCGAGTCGCGTCACGTCCCTCCCATCGTCAAGCAGTGGCGGCGATCAGAGGCGTCAATCACTGGCGGCTGGGGAGTTTCGCCACGGCCTTCCGGCCCAGTTCGGCCACGATCTGGGTGAGATAGTCCCAATACGGCTCTTTGTCGATGGTGTCCCGCACCGTGGCGGCGGGCAGAAAACGACGCATCTCCTTCATGAAGTCTTTCCGCGTCTCGGGCTGTGTCCGGAGCGCTGTGAGTCGAGTCTCGAGCATGGTGACAAAACTCGCCTTCCCCTGCTTGTGATCGCGGATTTTCAAGGGAATGAGGTCTGCCGGAAGTTCGATCCCCTGTTGGCTGAGCCAGGCGATATCCCACAGGTCCCGGTTCTTGATGCGGTTCTCCCGGAAGGCGAGCGCGATGATTTTGTCAGCCAGGATTTCTTCCCGGCTCTGTGCCTGAAGGATCAAACCGGATGTGCCGAGATCGATGCCATACAGAGTGCGCAGCATCATGGGCCGCGGATCGTGGCTCGGAATCGCACAGATATCGAGGTGGATGCGTTGCGCAGGCAGGTGTTTCTGCCCGGGGCGGATCTCGACAGCGACCTTCCAGGTGGACACGTTCCGGCCGGTCTTCAGGGGTTCGCTCACCCTCACTGGCAGGCCGTAGCGGGTTTGCAGGCGTTCGGTAAGGATCTGTCCGAGTTCGGCCAAATCACCCCGCTGGAAATCGCTGCCGCCCGTGAAGTCGAGATCTTCACTGAGCCTGGAAGAACCGTAGCACGCGCGCAGGCAGGTTCCGCCGATGAAGGTGAGCCCGGCGAGCAATCCCGCTTCGCTCATTTCCCGCAGGATGTCGTGATGCAGCAGTTCCTTTTCCACCACGGAACGAAGTGGGGAGAGATCCGTATGGGAACGCAGTGCCTCGTCCACCACGTGGTCAAACAAGCTCACGAACCACCTCCTCGTCCACGAGTTCCAGGCTGCGACGCGTGGCCTTCATGTCACGCAGAGCCTGCCGCACGGAAGCCCGCCAGAGCCGGCGATCCGAGTCGTACGTCAGTTCTTGGCTCACATCCTCTGGCCGCTGGGCTGTGTGCACGAACTCGATATGGCCATGGTCTCCGCAGTCCACCACGTGGCTGCGGCCGGAGGTCATGATGCTGATCCAATTCATCGGCACCTGAGAGCCGACTCCGGCATCGCTGAGGACGGTCTCCAGGCTGATGTAATTGAACTCACCTGCCCGCAGCCTTGCGGCCGCATGAAAGAGCAGGTGGGCCAGCGGATAGTCGGGCACGGGGTAGAGGTAGATGCCCCGGCAGACCCGCTTCAAGAGTCCGGTGGTGGTGGCCCGTGACAATAGCCCCGCCAGATGCCGGCAATCCGGCACCGCTCCGGCCAGGTCGGAAGCCGCAAACACGCAATGCCCGCGGTCTGCCAGCCGACGGAGGGTGAGCGCGAGTTGCGTGAGGGGCTGCATGGCATGACTATACAAAAGATTGCACAAAACGCAAGTTTGTGTATTGTCCGGCCAGCGTCCGGGCATCACCCGCAGCCAGGCCGGCATGCCCGCTCATCGGTCGGGAAGCATGGGTCAGGCCTCCGGTCGGAACCGTCGGGCCGCGGAACGCGGTGCGGGATCAACGGCTGGGCGGTGCACACGCCGGAGGGCTCGCGTGCACGCGGCGATTGTCAGCCGTCTTCCCGGGGACCCGTGCAAGGCAGACGGTGGACGATAAGGGACATGCACTGCGAGAAATGCACTGTTCGGGGTTGCCGCGGCCGCCCGCATCGCTCTCCCCTGCCTGACAGAACCGATCCCGATGAGGAACTCTATGCAGGGGGAACGAAGTCCCGCGCCGACAGCGGGGCGATTTTCCGCATGGCTGTTTTTTGGGGCTGCCCCCGTGTTCACGAGAGAATCCCACCGATCACGTGGCCGTGCACGTCGGTGAGACGGCGGTCGAAGCCGTTGTTGCGTGTGGTGAGCTTTGTGTGGTCAATGCCAAGGAGCTTCATCACAGTCGCGTGCACGTCGTGCACCGTTGTGGGATGGTCGCGGTCGAGCGGCTTGTAGCCCCACTGGTCGCTCTCGCCGTAGGTCACGCCCCCCTTGATCCCGCCGCCGCAGAGCCAGTTGGTGAACACGAACGGGTTGTGGTCGCGGCCCTTGCCCCCCTGCGAGCTTGGCATCCGGCCGAATTCTGTGGTCCAGAGCACGAGCGTGTCGTCCAGGAGGCCGCGCTGGTCGAGATCCTTGATCAGGGCCGCGGCCCCGCGGGCCATGCCGGTGGCAAGTGGGCCGTGATCCCGCTCAACGTCTTCGTGGCTGTCCCAGTTCCGCCGCGGGTAGCCGTTGTCGTTGCCGCTCCAGACCTGCACGAAACGCACGCCCCGCTCGAGGAGCCGCCGGGCGGCGAGGCACCGCAGGCCGAAATGGTGCGTCTCCTCCTCGGCGTTGATGTGGCTCGGCCAGGTGCCGCGGCCGGGCTGCACGCCGTAGAGCTTCAGGATGTGCTCCGGCTCGTTGGCGAAGTCGAGCGCCTCGGGCGCCGCCAACTGCATCCGGGCGGCCAGTTCGTAGCTCTTGATCCGGGCATCAAGCTGGTCATCGCCACCGCGGCTGTCGGCATGCCGGCGGTTGAGTGCGGCGAGCACCTCACGGGCTCGGGCGTCGGCCTCGGGCGTGACATACAACGCCGAGCGATGCGGCCGCAGATCGGCCACCGGCTCCTCGTCGGCCGGCTGCACGACCGTGCCGCTGTACTGGGCCGGAAGGAACCCGGCATCCCAGTTCTTGACGCCGTTGGAGGCAAAGCCGCGGTGGTCGGGCAGCACCACAAACGTGGGCAGGTTGTCGTTCATCGACCCGAGTGCGTAGCTCACCCAGCAGCCGGCCCCCGGAAACCCCGGCAGCACGAAGCCCGTGGTCTGGAGCAGCGTGGCCGCCGAGTGCACCCCCGATGTGCTCACCATGTTGTGGATAAACGCCATCCTGTCCACCACTTCGCCCAGCGCCGCCACGGGTTCGGAGAGGAGCTTGCCGCAACCGCCAGAGGGCTTGAAGTCCCAGATCGGCTTGAGCCAGGGGCCGAGGCCGTTCTGAAACGCCTCGACATGCTCGCCGAAATCGCTCGGCTTGCCGTGCTGGCGGACGAGTTCGGGCTTGTAGTCGAAGAGGTCGAGGTGGCTGGCCGCCCCGGCACTGAAGAGCTGCACGACTCGCTTCACCTTGGGCGGATAGATGCAGGCCGGGTGTGTTGCCAGGCCCGACGCAGCGGCTGCGTCGCGTTCGCCGGCCAGCATCGCAGCCAGGGCGAGCGACCCGAAGCCACTGCCCGAGGCCGCCAGCCAGTCACGCCGCGTCATGTTTGTTTTCATCGTTGTCAGTCCACGAAGGAAAACTCGTTCAGATTCAGGATCGCCCGGCAGGTGTTGGCCAGGCCGTGGGCCTCGGTGAGCGGCACGAGGGCCGCGAGCTCCTCGGCCGTGGCCGGCCTGCCGAGAGCCAGTAGGATCGCGAGATCAACCTGGTTGGTGAGGTCGCTGCCCGCCTCCCGCTCCACGCGCTCGGCGAAGTGGCGGGCCTGCGTGGTCATGAAGCCGTTGTTCAAGAACGCCAGGGCCTGGAGGGCCGAGATGCTCTGGTTGCGTTTCTCAACCCGCATCGAGGGATCGGCGCAGTCGAGCACCGTCATAAAGGGCTGCGTCTGGCTGCGGACGATAAACCGATACACGCCCCGCCGCCAGGTGGCCTTGTCTTCCGGGTCGGCCAGATCGTACCGCCAGTGGGGCGAGTGCTGCGGGTGCTCGATCTTAAAATCCTGCCAGCCGGGGCCGCCCATCGTGAGGTCGAGTGTGCCGGCGACGGTGAGCACAGTATCGCGGACCGCCTCGGCCTCGAGCTTCCGCCGGTTCTGCCGCCAGAGATATTGGTTGTCCGAATCAATCGCGGCGAACGCCCCGTTGCCCGCAGAGGCCTGCCGGTAGGTCGCGCTCGTTACGATCACTCTGTGCAAGGCCTTGAGCGAGCCCCCGCCGTCGCGGAACTCGGCAGCCAGCCAGTCGAGCAGTTCTGGATGCGTGGGGGCCGCGCCCATGTGGCCGAAGTCGCTCGGGGTCGCCACGATCCCCTCCCCGAAGTGGTAGTGCCAAACCCGGTTCACGATACTTCGCCAGGTGAGCGGGTTACTTGTATCGGTGAGCCACCGGGCCAGGGCCGCACGGCGATCTCCCTCGGCGTGGTCGGGGGGAAGGTCGAACCGGCTCTGGAGCGGCTCGACGAGGGCGAGTGCCCCCGGACTCACCTCGTGGGTGGGCGCAAGCACGTTGCCCCGCGAGAGCACGTGGATCGTTCGCGGCACACCGCCCCGTTGGCGCGGCGTCGCCGCATAGATGGTCTGCAGCGGGGGCAGCGACCTCCGCTCCGCTTCGGCCGCCCCGAGGCCGGCCGTCACCTCGGCGAGTTCGGCTGTCACCTTCTCGTCGCGGGTCGCGGCGAGCAGCGCCTCCCGCTCGGCCTTGAGGGCCGCGAGTTGGTCCGGATTGCCGTTCTTAGGTTTCGGCTGGGCGGCGATCGCCTTGTCGATCTCGGCCAGCCGCGGGCCGGCGGCGTTGGCGATGGAGGCTTCGATCTCCCGCTGCCGCTTCTCGAGCGCGGCCTTGCGTTGGCCCGCGGTCTCGTGGGCCGCGCGAACCGCCGCATCGGCATGATACGGCCGGTCCTCCCGGTCGAGCGCCGCGAACACGGCCTGCAGCGAGTAGTAGTCGTCCTGGGTGATGGGATCGAACTTGTGGGCATGGCACTGCGCGCATTGAATTGTCAGGCTTGCAAACGTGCCGATCGTGTTGGCCACCATGTCGTCGCGATCGAGATGCCGGGCGATCTTGCCGTCGGTCTTCGTCTCGGGCACCTCGCGGTGGCCGATCAGATCCCAGGGCCCGGCGGCGATGAACCCGATCGCCTGATGGCCGTCGGCCGTGTCGGGATAGAGCATGTCGCCGGCCACCTGCTCCGAGATGAACTGTGCGTAGGGCTTGTCGTCGTTGAAGGCACGGATGACATAATCACGATAGGGCCAGGCATTGGGCCGGGGCTGGTCCTTGTCGTAGCCATGCGTGTCGCCGTAGTGCACGACGTCGAGCCAGTGCCGGGCCCAGCGCTCGCCGTAGCGGGGTGAGGCGAGGAGCCGATCGACGAGCTTTTCATAGGCCAGCGGGTCGGTGTCGGCGACAAACGCCTGCACGGCCTCGGCAGTCGGCGGCAGGCCCGTGAGATCGAATGAGAGCCGCCGGATAAGCGTGGCCCGATCGGCCACGGCGGCTGGGGCGAGCTGCTTCTCGGCGAGCTTCGCCCGGATGAAGAAATCGATCGGGTTGCGTTCACGCTCAACGCCCGGCAGCGAGTCAAACTCGGCCACCGCGGCGGGCACGGCGGGATCAGCGATCGGCTGCCAGGCCCAGTGATCAAGCCGCGGATCGCGGACGGATTCCCCCTCGGGTTCCGCTTCGCGGCCTGGCCAGGGAAGTCCGGCGTCGATCCAGGCCGCGAGGGCTGCCACTTCGTCCGCCGTGAGCCGCTCGCCGTCGGGCGGCATCATCAGTTCAAGATTGGTCGACTTCACGCGACGGAGGAGTTCACTCATGTCGGCCTTGCCGGCGACGGCGGCGGGGCCGAAGTCGCCGCCTCGGAGGATGGCCGCCCGCGAGTCGAGCCGGAGGTTCGATTCCTGAGCATCGGCGCCGTGGCACTCGACGCACCGCGCCAGGATCAGACCCTCCGCGGCGGCATGCGGCTCCTCTCCGCGGGTGGCCGACTGGCCTCCGAGCCACGCGGCGACGGCGAGCGTCACAGCAAGCGGAACCGCAGCAGAGCAGAGCGGGGCGTGAATCAAGGTGAGCATCAGGCTAGGCGGTTTCGGCATCGTCGGCCTCCGAAAGATATGTGCCGCCAGGCCGAGATTTCGTAATCGCCCCGGGCTCCTTGACCGTTGTCCGCTTGACAGAGCGGAAGCCTGCTAATATGGTTACCCATATGAAGACAACCGTAGATATTGCCGACGATCTTCTCCTCCGTGCGAAACGGGAGGCTGAGGCTTCCCGGACCACGTTGCGCAGCCTCATTGAAGAGGGCCTGCGGGAGGTGCTCGGCCGCAAGGCATCGTCGAAGCACAAACCGATCCAGCCCGTAACCTTCCGAGGGAGAGGGCTGCAGCCTGCCTTTCGTGGCAAAGACTGGGAAGCGATCCGCGACACAATTTATGGAACCGCGGATTATGGAACTGCGGAGTCATGATCGCGATTGACACCAATCTGCTCGTCTACGCTCACCGCGAAGACAGCGAGTGGCATGCCATAGCGAAGTCGTGTCTCGTCGATCTCGCCAACAGCGGAAACTCCTGGGCCATCGCCTGGAGTTCCCTGCACGAGTTTCTTGCCATCGTCACCCATCCGCGCATCTACGCCCCACCCACCCCGCAGGCGACCGCCTTCGAATCGATCAAGGCCTGGCAAAACTCCCCGGCGTTGCACCTTCTCCACGAGGGTCCCGGCTATCTCGACAAGCTCGAACGCTTGTGCATGCGGGCCAGGATCGTGGGCGGGAGGTTTCATGACGCTCGCATCGCGGCCATCTGCCTGAACCATGGAGTCGCCGAGCTCTGGACCGCTGACCGTGATTTTTCCCTCTTTCCCGATTTGAAGACCCGTAACCCGCTCATCGCCAAGTGACCTCTTGAGGGCGGTCCAAGACGGCCGCGCGGGGCGAAGCGGATCCAGCCATTTTCCACCGGCTGCCCGCCGATCGTCACGAGGCCTTCCGGGGTCGTCGTGCTGAAACCCTCGAGAAATTTCCGAAAGAAAAGACTTGGTCCCTAATCCCCCCGCTGCGGACATTCCAGAACGGACGACCCGAGCAGAGCATTCTCCCGAAAAAACCCGTGCCGCCCCGGGATCGGTTGGTACCAAAAAAAACTTTAGAAAAAATGCAAGTGGTTGTGTGACAAAGACTTACGCACGTTCGGCACCCCCGGCGCGGAGGCCGGCCGCCAGGCGGCCAGCCCTTCATACTAAGCCTTTTGGCCGATTGATCGTCCACCAATTCGGAACCGAATTTGGGGCTGCCAGGTACGAATCCCAAGGGATCCGGTGCAGTTCTTTATGATTGAAGTGCGCCAGTTCAAGCCCCCGCGGCCCCGCCGATGACCCGCGAAAACCCGCCAGATACTGCCGACTACGAGCTATTTCTGGTGCTATTCACAAAGTGCCAGGGGCGGATCCAGGCATTCATCCGCACGCTCGTGCACGACCCGACGAAGGCCGACGACGTCTTTCAGGATACGAGCCTCGTGCTCTGGCGGAGTTTTGCGACCTTTCGCCGCGATGCCGAGTTTTTGCCCTGGGCCCTCGGCACCGCCCGGCATCAGGTGCTCTTCTACTGGCGGACGCGGCGGCGGGATCGGCATGTGTTCAGCGAGGCGCTGCTCGCCGATCTGGCCGACTCGACCGTGACGGCCCTTGAAGCGAGCGAGTCGCGGATGGCCGCTCTGGAGACCTGCATCGCCACGCTCTCCACGCGGCAACGGGAGCTGCTCAGGATGTTTTACGGCGAGAATCAGCGGGCGGAGAAGATCGCGGAGCACTGGGGCCGCACCGTCCACGCGGTGTACAAGGCGCTCAAGGTGATGCGGAAGGCCTTGTTTGACTGCGTGACCCGAAAGCTCCACGACCTCGCCGATTCTGCTACCGATCCCCTCGATGACGCCGGCGGCCAGCCGGCGATGTCGTGATTTTCCTCCAGCCGTGGTCTCAACGATGACAACTCTCCTGTTCGACCGCGATCTGCTCCTCGATCTGGCGGCTAACTACCTCCAGGGCACCGTCATGCCTGCCGACGCAGAGCGGCTCGAGGCGATCCTGCGGTCTAGCCCGGCCGCCCGCGACGAGTTCGTGGCCTATTGCATGCTGCACGGGCAGCTCGGACTCGTTACCGCGGCGATCGGACCGGAGATGCAAGAGACCACTCCGGTGCGCTTTCCGCGAACCGCGGGATTCGGCAGGTCGGCGCTGCCGGGCTTCGGCCGTGTGGCGGCAGTGGCGACCGCCCTCGGCATGGCTGCGGCCTGTCTGGCGCTGATCGTGACGAAACCCGCCGTTGTGCCCACCGCGTTGGTCTCAGCGCCCGACGCTCCACAGGCCGCGGCCGCCGGGTCCTACGACGACCGGCAGTTGACGCTCCTGACCGTGGCAAGTTTTCGCGACAACGGTTTGCCCGGGCGATCACTGACTCCCGCTACCCTGCGGCCGGTCAAGGAGACGGCGGTACGGAGCACCAGCGGCGCCGATGTGAGCGTCGCCAAAAAAGCCGTGTTTGGCATGGCCGCCACCGACTCAGGCACACTCTACGAAGGCCGCGTCCAGGCCCGGCTCACGGAACCGGATGCCAGCTTCTCGGTCACAACATCAAACCTGCGGATCGTGGACAAGGGCACGGCGTTTACGGTCGAGCGGATCGACGACGAGTATGTGGCGGTGACGGTGCTCGACGGCGAAGTGGAGGTGCAGTCGCGAGTGCGGCTGCCGGTGTGCTACTGGCCGTTTGACGACGCCGAACCGGCGGCGGCCGCGACGCAGGTGCTCGACGTTGTCGGCGGGCTGCCAGCGACGCTCGGCAGTGGCGCAGCGCCCGTGGCTGGCCTCGTGGGCACGGGGGCGGTGCTGTTCGACAACACGCCCGCGGCCGTAGCCCAGATCGTCGGCGGCACCGGCGACAAGGTGGGCACGGGGTTGCTGGCCGCCAGCGAGGGGATCACGATCGAGGTGGTGATCGCGTCGGCCTGGAGCGGCGGGTTTCGCGACTATGACGAGATCTACCGGAAAGAAGACGGCAACAGCCGCGTGCTCTTGTCGTTCCAGAACGATGGCCTGAACTATCGCGGACACTCCGAGCCCGAGGTGCCGGAAGGCCCGTGTCTTTCGTTCGGACTCCACCTCGCGGGCCGCGGCTACCGCGAGCTCGACATGCCACTCGACGGCATCGACGGCCGCCCCACGCTCGCGGAGCTTACCGACAGCCGCCCACACCATCTCGTTGCCACTTTCGACAGCTTCACCGGCCGCAAGGCGATCTTCATCGATGGCCGGCTGCGGTTTGCCCACGACTACCCCGTGGGCACGATGATCCTCTCCGGCGGACCGGTGGCGGCGACGATCGGTAATCACGGTGGCGGTGAGCCGTTTACCGGCACGATCGACGAGCTTGCCCTCTACGACTTCGCCCTCACGCCCGCCGAGGTCGCCGAGCATTGGCAGCGGGTGACAGCCGGCGAGAATTATTTCGGCTCCGAGACTCCGGGCCCGGACGGGCCGCGGTGGCAGGCCGTCACGCGGCTCGTCGAGGGGCAGACGATGACGTTCAACCGGGAAACCGGCCTGCCGGGAGCCGCGGGGCGACAGGCAGATTAAATCGCTGTCGCTCGACAAATCGGTGTCGCTCGACAAACTGCGGACGTGATCATTATCCGCGGCACGGTAAACTACCTCAAGTTGCAGCGCGGTTCGGGGTCGTGATCCTCCCAAACGTGGCGGCCGACTGCAGGACCGGCCCGAGGTGCTAAACATGGCTACAAACGGTTCGACGCTCGCCCCAACCCAGTTGGCGGCGATCGTTTCACTCTTGAGCAGCCAGGGCCATGTCGCCGCGGCCTACCTGCTTGGATCCGCTGCCGACGGACGTTTGCGTCCAGACAGTGACGTGGACATCGCGGTGCTGCCGACTGCACCCAACAGGCTTCTCCTGACCGAACGGCTGACCCTGGCCGCCGAGCTCAGCCGCCTCGCTGGGCGAGAGGTCGATCTCGGCGTCCTGACGACCCGCAATCTCGTCTATGCCAAAGAAGCGGTGACCCGCGGCCGGCTCATCTTCGACCGCGACCACTCGATGACCGCGACGTTCGAGATGTACGCCCTGTCGATGTACGCGTCGCTCCAGGAAGCGAGACGGGAGGTTCTTCGAGTCTATGCCGCCTGACGACATCCTGCTCAACAAGGCTGCGATCATCGAGCGTTGCGTGCGGCGCATGATTGAGGAATCAAGGGCCTGCCCCTTGCTCGACGACCACACCCACATCGATGCGCTCACGCTGAACATCGAGCGGGCCTGTCAGGCTGCGATCGACATGGCGATGCATGTCGTTGCCGATCGTCATCTTGGAGTTCCGCAGAGCACGGCGGACGCATTCTCGCTCTTGCAGCGTGCCGGTCTCATCGACCCGCCGCTCGCGGCAGCGCTCCACGGAATGGTTGGCTTCCGCAACGTGGCGATTCACCAGTACGACCAGCTCGACATGGACGTGCTCCGGTGGGTCGTCGAATCGGGCTACAAGGACTGGATCCGCCTCGGCGAGACGCTCGGTGTCATGATTCGCCCGTGACGGCGGGTCAGGAGCCACTCAACTCAATTCGCAATCGTTCAGCCGCGATCGACGCCGCCGTCGAGTTCGGCGGGCCACGGTGAGAGGTCGTCCGGGGTGTTGAAGTGGGCGTGGTACCAGGCCAGTTCCCGCATCCGCTCGGCGTACGGAAGCCGTGCCCACCGCGCCTTGTCCTCGCCCAGGTCGCGGGCCAGGATCTCGTAGTATCGCTCCGGATACACAGGATCGGCCGGATGGCCAGGCTCGCCGGCGGGGTTGGTCTGCTCGTTCGTCATGGAAGAATCGTACCCAGCGGCATGGCCACCGTCTCCAGTTCCTGCGGCGTCGCAGCCACAAGCGTTGCGGCTCGCTCTCGGCCGCGGCCAAAGACGGCCTGCCGAGCCGCAACCGTGCCGAGCGGCGCTGGTGGGAGTCCGTGCCTGCCGACGGCGTCGCAGATGCGGCCGTGCTGCTGGAGGAACGGTTCGGCCGTCGGCCACTCGCCGACTCGATCCTGCTGCCAGGCCTTGTAGAAGTCCTTCCACGCCCGTTGATAGACGAGCCACCGTTCGCGATTCACGCACTGCCAGAGCATCTCCTCGACGAGCAGCAGCCGTTCAAGCCGAAGGTTGTCGATCGAATCGAGGGCGGCAAGCAGCGGCCGCTCGTGAATGGCGGCCTCGCAGCTCGCCGGCGTCGCCTGCCGCCAGGCTTCCCGCAGGATCTCCGGGTCTCGGAGGTGGAGCACTGCTGCGGCATCGCCCGAGTAATACGCCTGAATAGCCAATGCGTTGACGAGCGGCCAATCCTTCGGCCGATCCGTTTTTTTCATGCGGGCGACGATGTCGCGGCTGGCGATGCCGGTGTTTGTGTCGTTTCGCCACGTTTCACCCACCCGCGGCGGCCGGCCAAAGAAGTCGAGGTGTCGCTCAGCGGATTCGGGGCGGTCGAAAGCCGCCAAGTGGCTCGTCCATCCACCGTCAAGATACTTGAAGTCGAGCGGTGCGCCGAACAGGCCACGGTAAGAGACCCTCCAGTTGCTGCCGCTGATGCCGCGTTCGAGTTCACCAAACAAGGTGACGAGGCTGCCGATGTCGCCGGGGGCGACAATCCAGTCGGTGTCTTTCGTGTTCTGCTGAATTCCATACTCGACGCACGCCATTCCGGACGTGAGCACGCCCGTGATGGCTCGTCCGCGGAGCAGCGCCTGGAAGGACCGATAGAACTCAATGGGATCACTCATGAAGCCCGCAACTCCCGCATGAACGGGCCGCGATCGGTTTACTGCTTGACCCCACTGCTGTCGTATTTGGTGATGAAGAAGTCGTGGGTGCTATCCGGTTGCATCGTATTGCCATACAGTCCACCTGTCGTATTTCCGGCGACATAGACATTGTCGTTGATGTTAGTCACAACAGCGGTGCCAACCGTTTCCTTATTCGCCACACCCAGTTGCTTGGTACCAACCCACGACGACACGGCGGCCGCGTTCACCGATCTTTCGCGGCCTGGGTGACGATTCCCTGCTCCCGATGGATTGACATGAGTATATCTTGGCCCTCGTGTGGTTCACGCTGCCGGTAGGGGTGGAGCTGCCGGTCACATCAGAGCTGCTCAATACGCCCGTCAAACCGACCTGCGATCCTGGCCGCGACAGGCCGCGGTACACTGGTTTCCATGTAAACAGGGGCGTCTTCCAGTCTGCCGCCGGTTCTTCTGCCACTCCTCTGGGATGTGGACTCTGGGGCGATCGACCTCGACGCCCACCGATCTTTTCTGATCGGCCGCATTCTCTCAGCGGGCCCGCTCGAGTCGATTCGTTGGGCTCGGCAAACCTACGGCGACGACGTGATTCGAGAATGGATCGTGGTCCATGAGGGCCGGCAACTCTCCCCGGACGGGCCGCCCGGATCTTTGCTCATGTTTGGCCAAGGGCCGCGCGGGCCACGGCCACGCACGCCTGCAAGTCAGCAATCGGATCCCGGGGATTCTCTTCATATTCGATCGAGAGGGCTCCGTCGGCAGGGAATCCCACGGCAACGAGCGCCTCCATCACAGCCGGGACGTCGAGGTGTCCTTTGCCGAGGATCACGCCCTTCGTCTTGTCCTGCATCTCGGCAAAGTCCTTGAGATGAATCCCGTAGAGGCGACCCTTGAGGAGCCGGATCACCTCGGTGGGCCGCTCGCCCGAGCGAATGAAGTGGCCGAGATCGGCACAGGCCCCGATCCGCTCGTCATGCTTTTCGACGGCGCTGAGCACATCGAGGGCCTTGTTGTAGCGGTGGGTCGGCCCGTGGTTA
>Ga0210003_1002305_pt1 | contig 16261 bp, 35 predicted proteins | sample LantaG_FD_182804 | JGI IMG/M metagenome (GOLD analysis project Ga0210003, IMG submission 182804) | Deep subsurface microbial communities from Baltic Sea to uncover new lineages of life (NeLLi) - Landsort_02402 metaG (SPAdes) (version 2) | ecosystem: Environmental > Aquatic > Marine > Oceanic >...
CTTTTAGAGAAAAAAGATAAAGGAAAGATTCAAAGCTGAAAATAAAATTGTATGGTGACCGATTCTTATACAAATAGTTCTACGGAAACAACAGGAACTTCCTGCTGCTGTGATTGCCGTACCTGTACGATGGACTGTCCTTATATCTTTATTTATATTGGAGATAATGGAACAGGGACTTCTGCCTTTACTGAATCTGCTAGCGCTACAATAACTTTAAGTGTAGCTACTGCTTATGGTAATAGGGAACCTTATACGCCCGTATACAGGAAAAAGGAGAAGAAGCCACGTCAAGTTTGTGAAGAAACAATTCGATTCTGGAGAAAAGATACAAGAAAGATACAATCAAATAAAGTACAAATAGGACATAAACCCATTACAAAATTACGTGCACCTTATTCTATGAGTGGTTGGTTAGATAGAAAAGGCCGTCTAAGGAAGAAAGGCAAGAAATGAAGATATCCCCTGCACAGAAGAAACTCTTAAAAAATAGGAAGAAAAAGTCTTACCCCTATTATGAGCGTAACCAGAAAATAAGAAGAGATGATAAGAATATAAGAAAAATCAAAGATGGTGAAATTTCTACCCGTTGGGAGAACTTATAAATGCGAGTTATTGCAGTCAAAATGTCCGATTTCCCGAAAATTCAATGTCCCTTTGTACGTAAGGAATTTGATGTAAATGTGTCAGATTGGGAGGCACATGGAAGCAGGTTAAAGCTAAGAAATCCAAAAGCCTATTTGGTGATAGATCAGATTAATGAGGGCTATGAATGGGTATTTGAGGACAAAGACACCTTCGCTACTGAGAAACTTGATGGCACAAATGTAAAATTAAATATATCTGAAGGTAGATTGATAGGTCTTCAAAATAGAAAAAATATCATAGACCTGCTCCAAATAATTGCTGGTAAGACATTTATTATCGAAGGAGTCCATAGAGCTGTCCAAAAAGGGTATGTGAATAAGGATGGAGTACAAGCAGGGGAAGTAATAGGACCAAAATTACAAGGGAACCCATACAAGATTGATAATCATATTTGGTATCCTTTTACTAAAGCAATTAAAGATTTAACCTATCGATCATTTCACGAGCATGATAGGGACTTCGAAAATTGGGATAGTTGGTTTCATAAATGGCTTTTCTCTCGATTTTACCAGAAAACTCAGAAGAAGGGTTCGGAGAACAAGGTCTTTGCAGAGGGAGTTGTCTTTTACAATTTAAGAAGAAGAGAAGAAGGAAGGGTTTATATGGCTAAGCTTCGTAGAGATATGTTTCCTTGGTTTTATGAAGATGAAGGTGTACGAATAATTAATTTCAAAAAATGATCTATCTATTAAGGTTAGAAGGGGAACAATATGAAAGCAGAGATGACTACAGTTAGAGCATCCTCAGGAGTCAGATGTAGAGGATGTAAAGATAAACTTATAAAAAAGGGGGAGAGGGTTCTTAAAGTCTCGGTGCTCTCTTCAGCTTCTGCTAGGACTGTTGCGGACAGCTTTTATTGTCTTATCCATGCGAAGGAATTTCAAGAGATGTTTTCAAAATTGGAGATATAATGGATGGAATAATATTTTTACCCGCGAAAACCTCTGTACCTCTTGAAGAAATGACTTATAATTTGGATGAGTTAAAGAAGTTCAGGAAAAATATTCATAGGTGTCCTCTTTGTGAAAAGGGGATTCCTATTAAGAAAGTTTATCCGAGAGAGTGAGGTAAAGTTATAATGACACAAGCATTTTCAGGTACCTATTAGGAATTTTATCAGGTGTTGCTGTAGGTCTCATCTACATCCTTTTTACGTATAAAAAAACAAGGGAGAGGATTAAAAAGAAAATGGAGCCTTATTCCCATTTTGTTGAAGTACTAATGATAGATTATAAAGAACATTTGATCCTGGAAATTTATAAAAACGGTATCCTAAATTTAGATACTAACGTAGAGGATGACATCACCGAGGTCATTAAAAAATTCTATCCTAAACTTCCTCCCTATAAGAAGATGTTTAAATACCCTATTCCTTACTTAATCGAAAGAGTAGATTGGTCTATTAATTATAAGGAGCATTTTCCTGATGAGCAAGAGCATAAAAAAGAAAGATGTTAAAGAATTTCTTGAATTGGGTGAGAAACTTAATAACTTAATGAATAGAATTCAGAAGTATAATAAGGATGCTGCTTACTACACCTCTGATAATTCATTAAATTTAATGAATGGGCCGTCTCATACGCAGGATCATCACATGGATCCTTTGCCTGAAAATGTAGTTGAGTCCTGTAAAATGATAATAGGTGGCGGTGATTGGTAATGGAGAGGAACAAATGTAAATTATTTTAAAAAATAAAAAATTTTAACTTTAAATTGACTCCCTTATTCGTGTACCATGTAGTATAGGAATAAAATTCACCCTAAGGAGGAAAAAATGGGGGTAAAAGCTGTAAAAGTAGCAAGTATAGAAACAGAGGGTTTTACTAAGACTACAGAATTTGAAGTGCTCCATCAAAGTCATGTGGGAGTAAACCACAATAAGTTCTATTGTTTAGAGATTCAATATAATCCAAAGACGAAAAAGTATAGACTTTTTTCTCACTATGGCCGTCTCGGAAAAACCAATGTGTATGATGTCCGAGGCCCTATAGATACTGAAGAAGAAGCCAAGAAAGAATTTGACTCTATTCTTAAAAAGAAAAAGAGCGGTAAAAAAGTAAAAAGGGAAGACGGCACTATAGAAAAGGAGCAGTATGTTAAAGTTGATACTGTCATGCCTTCTGTAGGTTCCGATAATATCAGATCGAAAAATGCCTCAGTAACAGTAAAAACTGTAGACCATATAGATACCGCTGCATACAGTGATCCATTAGTTTCAAGAATTATTAATCTGATCACTGAAGAGAATATCCACAATATTACTTCCAATACCACGCTGAAATTAACAGTCAACGGTTTTGAAACTCCTTTAGGGCCTGTTACAAAAGAACATGTAGCAAGAGCAAGAATACCACTAATGGATATAAAAGCATCCTTTGTAGATGGTAAGACATCTCCAACTAAAAAGGTAGAGTTGGCTAATAGTGAGTATTATTCCTTGATTCCTCACACGTTTGGTCATAGGATAACTGAGGATGACTGGATTCTTGATGATGTAAAACTAATAGAAGAATTCGATCTCTTAGAGCAGCTAGAGACTGCTGTATCGATGGGTTCAGCCATGAAAAATGCTACTCAGCGTATGAAGGCACTAGGAACTGAGATAAAGGTATTAAAGGACAAGAGAGAATTTGATAGGATTGCCCGTAAATTCAAGAATTCAAGAGCGGATAACCATAGAGATACTAATGTCTGGGATTATAAGATCAAAAATATTTTCACTTTAAAAATTCCGGATGAAAGAAAACGGTTTGAATTAAGAGGCGCTAAATTAGGGAATAAGAGAGAACTTTTTCATGGGTCTCAGAATTGTAATATTCTCAGTATTTTGAAAAATGGTTTGATAATTCCTCCTTGTAATGCTGGTCATGTCACCGGTAGGATGTTTGGGGATGGCATATACGCAGCCCATAATTCTACGAAAGCTCTGAATTATTCCATAGGTTTTTGGTCAAGTAAAAGTAATAGGTATAAGAGTTCCTTTTTGTTCTTGACTGATTTTGCTATGGGTAAAGAATATGAAGCATATTCTCAGATGTATAATGGCGCTCCCAAAGGTTATGATAGTGTCCATGCTAAAAGTGGTAGAGGATTGCATAACGATGAATATATCGTTTACAAGACTCATCAATCAACTTTATCTTATTTATGTGAATTGGAGGGATAATGAATAATAAAGACATTATTAGAGAGAAAGTGGAAGAACTCATTAATGATGATGAGGCTTTCACTTCTGTAGATATTGCTAACGCAATAAAGAGAGACGGAACATGGATCCGTAATAGAGAAGTAGCTTCCTGGTTAAGGGATTCTTTTTTTCAAGCTGATGTTGGAGGCCGTTATTCTAAAACTATGATCAGTGTAGGTCAAGGAAAACAGGCAAATCTTTATCATCCATTTTTCTTTGATTCCAGTAATTACACAGGCACTGATCAAAATGCTCTGAATCCTGATGATTTTAATGCAATACACCCTAATACACCTGTAACGCCTTCTACTTCAATTTCTGATGATTCAGATAGTGGTGAGGAACAGGATTTCAATGAAGATTCAAGAACGGTTTCAGTATCATTGGAAAGACTATGGATACCTTCATCAATTATTTCTCAATTAGGTATGAAACCGGGTGAGTATGTAGATAGTATAAAGTTAAATCTGAAGAATAGTCCGAAACTAACCGTTCATAATGATGGTAGAGTCTCGGCTTCCCTTAAGGATGTTGACCCATCTTTTGGAGATGGGGATAAAATTAAGATTTATGTGGTAGGTGACACTGCGGTCTACAGTAAGGCTTAATAGAATAGGACCTCACATACGGGTGCTTATGTGAGGTCTATAACATCTGAGCTTTTTCAGTGGAATACTTTACAACTACCTGTTTCACTAAATCTTTCTTATCCTCGGGGATCAAAAACTTTCTTATCTTATTGTCTTCTTCTATAAGAAGATCGCTGGAATACCTCATAGCTACCGCTGCAGCCCTGCCAGGTTTATTCCGGGGGCTCTTCTTCCAGAAATGGTTACCCCTCTCAGAATGGCTCTTCTGATGCTCTCCAAGAGTCTTTAACTCAAGGTTTGATGGTACGTTATGTTCCTTATTACCATCCTTGTGGTCAGACTGTTCTTCTGGTTTCAGATATCTGTTTAATTTCTGTTCCAAGAGTGCTCTGTGAAGATAGATGTACTTCTTATTTCTATCCCCACGAACTTCTCCGTATTTATGAGGTGGAATGGTACAACAATAATAATATCCACCTTTTGTAGCCTTGATAATACTATTTTTGTCTATTTCAAAAAGTTTTTTCATTCCAGTCCTTCTATTTGACTATATTATCATATAGTAGTGTAATAAAAAATATTTATAGATTCTATCTCTCTATCTGTATTAAAAGATTATTCATGTTTAAAAATAATTTAATTGGTAAAAGATTTGGAAAATTAACCGTTAAAGAGGAACTCCTTAAAAAGAATTTCTATAAAGAGTGGAAATGTACTTGTAATTGTGGGAAGGTTATAAGGACGAATTCCTATAATTTGATAAAGGGCTTATCAAAGAGTTGTGGTATAAAAGGTTGTAACGGTTATAACCGTAATTCCAATTTAATTGGTAAAAGATTTGGGAAATTGTTAGTAAAAGAAAGAGTCCTAAAAACTAATAGTTTAGCTATGGAAAAGATTTGGCTATGTGAATGCGATTGTGGGTTATACAAGGAAGCCAGGACTTACCATTTAAATAAAGGTAGAATAACTCATTGCGGGTGTGAAAATATTTTTTATAAGGACAGAACTATTCCCGCAAAAAATTTAGTCTTTAAACATTATCAAAACAGGGCAAAGAAAAAAGGTGTAGAATTTTGTTTAGATATAGAAACTTTTATACTTTTAGCTGATTCAAAATGCCATTACTGTGGGACACCCCCTTCAAATAAAAAAGTCTGTTCAAATAAAAAAGTCTGTAAAGGGCGTGCAAATCAGGGGCTTTGGATCTATAATGGTATAGATAGAATAAATAATTCTTTAGGATATGTAAAGAGTAATTGTGTTCCTTGTTGCTATCCATGCAATAGTGCGAAGGGTAATAATAAGTTAGAAGATTTTGTTAATTGGGGGATAAAACTTGAAAAAAGTTTAAAAGAGAAATATGGAAAACAGTCAATATAATATTGATCTTTCAGAAAGAGAATTTGGTTCTTTAACCGCTAAAACTCGTATTCTTGCTGTAAATAAAAAGTATTACGATAAATGGAGGTGTAGATGTTCATGCGGAAATAATGTTAATGTTTCTGCATATAATTTAATTAGAGGAAAAAGCACAAGTTGCGGACCTAACCATAAAGATATAACAGGAGAAAAATTTGGTAAATTGACCGTAATAAAAAGATTAAAGAATAGCAGAAATAATCAAAGTAGAAGATGGCTTTGTATCTGTAATTGTGGTGAAAATAGAGTAGTAGATACAAATAAATTATTAAATGGTACAATATCTTGTTGTAAAAATCATAGAGGGTATAAAGATAGAAAAACACCAGCATTAAATAGTCTTTTTTATAACTATAAGTATGGGGCAAAAAAGAGAGATCTTATTTTTAATTTGAGTAAGAATGATTTTATTCAACTAATTAATCAAAACTGCTGTTATTGTGGGACACCTCCAAGAAACATTATTAAAAAGTATAAAGCAAGTATAATTCAATATAATGGTATCGATAGGTTAGATAATAAAAAAGGTTATATAATTGATAATTGTGTGTCTTGTTGCAAAATATGTAACAGAGCGAAATTAAAAAGAACTCTACAAGAATTCATAGAATGGGGTATGAGGTTAGGAAAAGAAATGAGAAATAATTATAGAGAGATAGTAGATAATTAGAATTTTTTCTTATCTTCCGGCTTAAATTTTCGTGGGACATTTTCATGTATTTCTATTTTATGCCCGGTTAGGATAAATTTAGATATGGTAGCAGCACAGAGGACTCTCTTTTTTGAATTATCCGTGACCTTATAGAGAGGGCCTCTACAGGTGTGGAATTTAGTAGGATTTTCGCAGGTATAGAGCATCTAATTAAGATAGTTTATGGATTTAAAAGATCAATCTATTTTACTTTTATTTCTTTCAGAGTTCCACCTATCCCAAGTCTGATTTTATTCTATTTTATTCCTCAATAAATCTATCATGATCAGCAGCCAGAGCATCCATCTCCTGAGCACGTATAGCTGCCATGGTTAGCTCACCCGCAAATTGGAGGGCCTCCTTCGCAGTCATATCAAAATCACCTTCTGTGATGGCTCCGTGCTTAAATCGTTTTAGATCTTTAGGTTCGTGATGAAGTATTATTGGAGTCCCTTTTAGGGAAACTACAATATCAGGGCCTTCACCCCAGGTACACTCTGCCTTCATATTATCTCCATAATTATACTATTAGGTATAAAAAAGGTGCCCCTTAGGACACCTCCTCTGCTTTCAAAATATGTTTCATATAAACTCTATGCGACAATTTATTTGAATCATAAGGGAACTTAAACTGCACAAAACTTCGTTTATTCCTTTTTGGAATAAATGGTTCCCGTATTAATTTCAAACCTGCTTCTTTCGGAGTTCTGCCTTTTTTTATATCTATGTTACAGTGCTTACATGAACATACGGTGTTTGTAAAAGAATTCTCTCCACCCATCCATTTAGGATATACATGATCCAAAGTTCTTTCGCCTGTCCCGCACTTATACTGGAATTTTTTGTTATTCTCGTCAAAATGCCAGTATTGACATATGTTATCATCTCGCTCAAAAACCGCACCTTTACTCCAGTTAATCTCTTCCGTTTTGGGGCGATATCCTTGAAACTTCAACAGTTGAACTACCATTGGTCGTCTGACTTTAAATGTTGATATAGCTTGATCGACGGTCATTCTTTCTCTGCTGTAATTAATGTAAGTTTGTTCACCGTCATGGCTTGCAACAACATGTATTTTGTCCCCAACTAACCAGCTCCAGAATTTTTCAATACTGACCTCAGCATGAAACTGGAAATTCTGCGTTAAAACTACTATCGAAGTTGTCATAGGTAATCTCCTTTCTACCCTACATCGTTCGAGTATCGTACTGTAAATAATTAGTGTTACGAAGCTTCTTCACATCGGGCTCCTTTGGTTTAAAAACAATTTTTCCTGTTTTAAGATTTTTTGAGATCTTAAAATGTTTCGTGTTTGATTTTAACTTTAATTCTCTTAGAGCCCGTTTTCGGACTTCTGTAATTACGTCAATAGCTGTTTCTGTCATTTAAAAAATTATCCTTGAAAGGGATCGAACCTTTAACCTCAAGTTTAGGAAACTTGCACTCTATCCAATTGAGCTACAAGGACTTATGAATCTTTTGGTGATCCTGTTATCACTGTGAAATTCCCTGTTATGAAGTCTATGTTATTCAATCCGGTAAATTTAAATTCTTCTATTTCTTCTGAACTATGCTCAATTTTCTTGCCCTTCTCATACCACTCAATGTCCTTGAGATCAAGTTCGTTTATTTGCCCGCGATATTCTTGCATTTCTCTTATTTTTTCTATATCTACTCTCATTTAATTCTCCACTTCCCGCATGAGGGTCTTTGTAGAATTATTCTCTATGTTAAACCAAAAGATAAGAGTATTGTCCTGTTGAGTAAAACATTCATCATCTAAGTTTTCTCTATGGCCAGGAGGGAATATCTTTCCATGTTTATCAATAGCTTCTCTTATAAGTTCTTTTTTTATTTGGTTTATCTTTTCCATAAGAACCCTTTTAAAATTTAATACCACAATTACAGCAGAACTTGTGTGATTTATGTACAGTCTGCCCACATTTACTACACTCTACAAGAGGAGCATCTTTCTCCAATTCTTCGGAAAGATGTTTTAAACACCACATTAGAAATCCACTGGTATAAAGTCTCCCATCCCACCTTCCAGCTTCACCTGTTTCCTCATAATACTTATCAACCCATTCTTGCATAACAAATTTTATTGCCACAAAGCGCCTCCTATGATAACCGTTTTCAAAACGGAATTTCAGACAACGTTACGGCAAATGGTTTGGGATGTCATAACTTTATTTCCTCATTAACTCATTATTAAAAAATAAAATGGCATCCTAGGCAGGACTCGAACCTGCGGCATTCGGATTAGAAATCCGATGCTCAATCCAACTGAGCTACTAGGACATTATTTTAATGACTTTTTACTATTTTATTAAAGATAAAACCTGCCGCAAAACAACCTGCTACCCAATACCAACCTATACCTATGAGAGTACCTATAATGGCAGCGGATAATGCGAGATATAAGAATCTTTCAGTTTGTCGTGTCATTTTCTTTATCTTTCCTTTTCAGATATTCAGAAGCAAAAATCAGATCTGATTTTTTACACTTACAACGTTCATAATGTTTTTCACATTTAGTGCATATACTGAACTCAAAGTGACCCAATTTAACTACACTTAACAAACGTTCTTCAAGATCTACACAAGTACAGCTTTTAAGATCATTCTCACAATTATTACAAAACATGATTTTCTCGTATCCCTATTAAAATCAATTAAATAGCCAAGAAGAGACTTGAACTCTTACGCCGTAAGGCACGGCTTTTTGAATGCCGCATGTCTACCATTCCATCACTTGGCCGTTATTTTTTAGAGTCTTCTGTAAACCTGTCTATTTGTTTCTTCTTGTTAATAAATTCTAAGGCAAATTTAAGTCCTGTAGGTTGTTTCATTGCTGTGATAGACTTAAAATTCTTCAAATCAAAAAGAGGGTAATTAAAAGGAGGGAGTTCTATTCCTTTTTCTTTTAGATGTTTTTCAAATCTAACGCATCCCATACCTGGCATGATGTTCTTTAACATGATTTACCTCTTGTTGCATCCTCTACATCTACATCCCCCATAGGGAGGTGGTGGAGGCGGCGGTGGGGGTGTATTAATAATAACTGTACCGGTTTTATCCGTGACATCACCCTTAACTATTACTATAGGTCTTTTCCTTGGTGCATTGGCAGTCATGCTTTCTCCAGTAAACTTTCTAAAGTTTCTAATTGTGTCCTTAATCTTAACATCGTCCTTCTAAAAGGGTAACGGATTGAAGGAACAGATTTAACCATGTATTTATATGACTCTTTTGCTGATTTAATTCTCTTTTTTATGAGATTCACCATATTAATAAACTCCACTTGTTACCTCTTTTAAATCATTTTCATGTAAGGTTTTTAATATATCGTCCAAATAATAATGAGCACTCATTGGTTCGTCGTTAGGGTTACTGTTATCAAACCAACGAACTAAATTGAATGTGATATGTATTTCTGTCAAGCCAGGGAATTCTGACATACTGAACCCTGGGTATTTTCCAAACAGATGAAGAATCTTTGATTGATATTTTCTGTCAATAGAAAACCATGCGCAACTACGACTTATCCTTGGTATGTAGGTTAGTAAAACAACACCTGCTATTATTCCAACCATGAAACTCATCATACATGCGAGTACTATAAGTTGAGAATTCATTCTTTATCCTTAAGTAAAGTGGTGACCAGCGCCGGACTTGAACCGGCACTCCGAAATTCGGAAACAGATTTTAAGTCTGCAGCGTCTACCATTCCGCCACCTGGCCATTAAATTTTTAGAACCAATTACCTTGACTATCCTGTAGTACTGATTTGCCACAGACAGGGCAAGTACCTGTATTGCTGCATCCATCATTTCCTTGAGTTTCAGGGGCACGATGCCATCCCCAAAAAGTGCAGAACCATTCATTCTGTACAAAATGACTGATTATCATACAAGGTATACATATAACAAATAATACTGGGAGCATCCACCATCGAATGGCACTAAGTTCTTCCTTAATCGTTCTCATCTGTATTTTCTAAACCTTTAATTTTAGATGGATCTAATTTGGTATCCATAAAAAGAAGGACAATTTCACCTGTACATAATTTCACCATGATTCTTCTATACTCATCTTGTATTTCAATGTTGCTGAATATTAAGGATGCTTTATAATCTTCCTTATCAGTTTTGACCCATTCTGTAGGAATAGGAGGATATCCTTCGCCTTTAGCTAGCCAATTCAATTCAACCCGAATCTCTCCTTTAACAATGGTTGCACTTTTAATGCTTCCTCTGTATAAGTAACCTTGTAATGGATTAGAGATTTCAATTTCATGGTACTCTTCAAGTCTTTTTGTTGTCAACTCTACCATTATTCTATTTCCTTAGTTTATGGTATTTAATATTTTGTGACCCACTTTTCAAATTCATACTCATCAGAACTTTTATAACCTTCATCAGATCTAAGCCATTTCAGCTTATCAATAATGAAATCCATCTGTTCCTTATTCTGAGGTAAAGGAAGAGATATAGGACACTTAGAGTACTTATCAAAGCAGTCTTTTCTATCTACCGATATCTTGCCCTTAAGATAAGTATTTATAGAATCATCGCTCGAAGTACAAGCACCACCAAAGATGTCTTGACCTGTTATCTTTAGATAGTAATAAGTATTCTTATTTTCAAGAGAAGTTGTATAGCCATCTTTTAATAATCTGTCTCTCAGATTCTTTAATATTCCTAGTTCCCCCATTCATCATCCTTCCAGTATTCATCTTCATGAGAATCTTTAAAAAACTTCTGCCGTATAGAGGCCTTTTCCAACCAACGTATTTCACCCTTAATCTTCTTAGGAAAGAATAAGAACTTTTTTACGGTCCTTATTTCCCCTTCAATATGTTTTTGGCACTTGAATCTCACCTGTCACCATACCTTACTATAAATTTGAATTGAAGACCACAGTTAGAGCAATAGAATTCTTCCTCATAATATTTCTTTGAGATAAAAGGAGCTAAACCTTCCCATCCAGTAAGTCCATAAAGTTGAGGGTATCCGCATTCTCTGCACTTACTGTAATCCTTTAGAGATTTGCTTCCTTGTTCTTTCCAGATCTTTCCCAGTTTTCTATTTTCCTGCCAATTCTGCACGGAGATGATTGCTATAACTAAGAGCAACACAAAACCTATAAGACCAAAGAATACCGCATGAGCCATTACCGTTTCCTTGTATGAGTTCTCAGAGGGATTTTATCAAGAGTAAAAAGAACTGCCTCATTTTGATCCTTAACTTCATCTGAAAGACCTTGAGAAACTTTACGGTAATAGGGGTGATTCAACCAATCCTTATATTGGATATTTCCCCTAGTCTTATTACACTTTCGGCATGACGTTGCCAGGTTTTCTTCAATGCTTGGACCGCCGTCTTCCCATAGAACGAGATGATCAACAGTCATTGGAATACCTTCTTTAGCGCAGTATCTGCATTTATACCCATCCCGTTTATAAACTCTCCAGGAAAGACCCTGTTCGATCATACGGGTACTCTTACGGATAATGGTCTTAACCATCGTTCCGTCCGCAGCGGCTTCGAGGACTTCTGTTTCCATGATATCAGTTTGTCTAATAATCTTTTTCCAATCCTCAGAACTTAAGTCCAAAGTTTTAAAGGGCTCGGTAATATCAGCATCATCTGGAAAAAGGCAGATGTAGTTATTACCATTTCCTGAATAGATGACACCACCCATAAGGATGCTGTTTCCAAAATCGAGAAGTTTCATATCTTCAAAGTCTACCTTTTCGATTTTTGTGTTGATGAGATTCATGTTTCCTCCATATTTTATTTATTATTTATTATCTTGATCTTCCCGTCCCATGGTTTCTTATCATTACTAAAATCGATAAATACGGGTTCTTTTTCTTCAAATAAACTATACACTCCATCAGGAAAACAAATGGAATGATCGTTCTTTACATAACCTACAGAATCTTTAGGGATTACTTCATCATTATTTATGATGATATCTTCTGTTACTATAATTTTTTGTGAGCGGTTCTTACTTGAATAAGCCTCTTCAAAGTCATGGCAATTAGACATCTCAAGCTCATTGCCCCCAATACTTCCTATTTCTTTTAAAGCATGGTAAGTACTGCATATTCCCCAAAGACCGAAACCGAAGCGACATTCCAAACATTTACCTGTGAGACCATTATAACCCCAATCCCGAACTTCCATTAAAAGTCTGCCTAACCAATTCTCGCCTACGCCATTGCATACTCCCCAAAAATGGTCGCCATGATGATTTCCTTCTATGAGTTCTGCATCACCTGTATCGAGAAGCTTATCCATCATTTCAGGATCTGTAAATTTTGACATAAGGATATGTTTCATGACAGGGATTTTTAAAGTATCCCAATTATTTATTACTTCTATTTCCTGACCATATCTTTTAGCTTTACCTGGAGTCTCTAATTTTGAGATAACAAGCCTGATATCCAAACGTCCACTTTTAGCTGCCTGATAAGCATGCTCAGCCGTTGGGTATACTAATTCTCTATAAGCAGCTATAGCACGCCAGAAATTGGACAGAAACCGGTACTCACCTCTGAAGCTGTCTATAACTTTTTTATTCATCATTTAAAATATCATCCCTCACTCTTGTAAGAACTTCTTCTTATTGTCTTTTACTTTCTAAGATAAGCTTCATAAGCAATATCAGCACTAAATCGAATTGCTTTATGGAAGACCAATACTGGACTATATAAACCAGGGAAATTATCAGCTACATCTGTCATGGATAACCCTTGTCGGGCTATGGGCTCCCAAATTTCAAACCCACCATTGTAGCAACGTATCTTTCTCTACCGTTTCCGCGATCTCTTTCATTAGTGCTTTTTTAAGGGAATAGGGTAGGTAATATGGATTTACCTACCCTTAGATTATTTACTAATTACTCTCCAGTAATTCTCCTCGTAAGAAGGATCGTCCTTATGTGTGACATTCACGAAAATTTTATAATCGCAAATGTTATAAGGATTGAAATACCTTCTGTAACTATTCCCATCAGGGACTTCTTTTGCCCGACGGATTCTTCGATTAGCCTGGTTCTTCTGGTATTTTTTAATTTGAGATCCATACCCGTCAACAACCCAGGCTTTTCTAGCTGAACGTGACATGCTATACTCCTTGTTAAGTATTATAGCATATCTACCCCCTTTGTAAAAATGAAAAGTGGTGCCGATAAATGGATTTGGACCATTGACCTGCGGATTATGATTCCGTTGCTCTACCTGACTGAGCTATATCGGCATATTTAAATTTATAACTTTTAGAGATCCTTCTGAGTACCCACGATCCCATCCGGTATTGCCAAAACCTTCACTATATCGAACAGTGTCATTTTTGTCGGCACATAAGGAATATAGTGGAGTACCATCACAATCCCGATCAAGGCTAACAACAAACAATCGGACACCATTATGACACTCAACTAAAGATCCCATTGTGATATTGTGGGTCTTTTTCATATTAACTTCTTTAAAGGACCTACCAAGAGAGTCCTTCGAATCTTTTAAATCATGAATAATCGTAATGTTTTCCATTGAAATTCAGCACTCCTTAAATAAAAATGCCTTTTCTGTAAGTCATGTTGCAAATTTTTGCAGATTAATTCGTTGGTCAAAATTTTTTCACCCTGCTAATGCCCGTTTATTTTTAGGGATTATTTTTCTAACTGTGTTCGCAAATAATTTCAGACCTCTCCAAGTATCTATATGATAGCAATTTACAACACCATTATGAGCCCAACCTTCTGGAGCAGGACACCCGCAATGGCCAGAAACTCTCACAGATTTTTTACCCTCTTCACTGCCGTAATACATCTCTTTTGCAAGATTTAGTGGGACGTCACCTACTACTATCCAATAATACCATGCTCTGCTGAATTCAAAATCACCTAATTTCCCAATAAAAGAAGTAGGAACTTCCCCTCTTTTTTTATCCTCAACGATGTCTATCCCAGCAAGGTCCAGTTCTAATTTTACATATTCATCACAAGCAATATCACCTGCTAGGTTTCCTTGGAGGTAATCCTTACCCTTATTTATTCGATGAATTTCACATATTTTCTTTGCCCTAGCAATATAACATTTACTATGAAATTTAAAATGTTTCTCATAATGATAAGTATCGTTTTTTTCGAAAACATAATCATTTTGTATGTCTATTGTTTCAAGTCTACCATTTTCTGGGTTTTTCTTCTGACCTTCTTTACTAATAAAATTATGGACATAATAAATACCATCAGATTTTTTCTTTAATTCTTTTCTGACCTCTGTAAGAGTCTTCCCTTTATATGGGCAGATCTCCTCATGCCATTTATCTTTGACGCCTACTATATCATGGCAGGTCTTTACTGTCCAACCTTTACCACAGTGAGGGCATCTTAAATTCGCCCGAGGGATAATATTTCTCATCCCAAAACTGACGCTTATAGGAAATGGACGTCCATCAGTAGCAGCGTAATCAAAATCGGGGGCATCTATTTCAGCCCTGGTCAGCATGTTTGGTTGTTCCTTTTTCTGCCAGAGTTCTATATGCCTATTAAATGCATCCTTGGATAATACTTGAGGAAAATCAGGTATTTTTTCTGCAGCAATAAAATCTGTTGCATACCCTACATTTCCGCAGGAGTCTAAAAGGAATCTTCCTAGTACAACAAAGCTATTTAAATGTTCTTTACGTTCATACCCGGCTCTTCTTCTCTCATCGAGCATTTCATTAAACTTAACCATAGAAAAGAGTGAATCTTTTATGCCATCATAAGTGTTATATGAGTCATTATTCATTTTCTGTCCCCATTTAGTGTTTCATATATGGTACAGAAATTGAGGGGTGAGATTAAACTTTTATTTTTAAAAAAGTGAAAAAATACGGAGGAGACAAGATTCGAACTTGCAAGACATTTCTGCCCACCGGGTTCCAGCCGGTTCCCTCACCTTTTCGGATCTCCTCCGTGGCGGAGAGTGTAGGAATCGAACCTACCTGACCTTTCGGTCTTTAGCTACTTTCGAAACAGCCTCCTGGCCAATCGGTTACTCTCCGTAATAATGTATTGATACACAGGTTTATAGTATGAAACTTAAACTGATAGGCAAAGATAACTCTAATTATACCTTTTATGAGATGTCTGTAAAAGATGATAGTTTTGTCCATTTCACGACAAAAGAAAGGGCAAAAGAGATATTAGAAAAAGGTAAACTTTTGATGGATCCTCCATACGAAAAGTTTGGTATTGACGCAGTTAATGCAGTTTCTACTACATATGGCTCTTTTGTACCTACCGTAACAGTTACTCATTTAAAGGGTCAGGCTGTCTCTCTTATTTTTAAAACTAATACGGAACCAGATTACGGTGTTGCTGAAGAGGTTATCTGGAAGACTGATGTAAATCTTATTGACCCGAAAATAGTGAGTAAAGAAAAAGGGATTTCTCTTCTCAAAGGTACTTCGGAGAAAATAGATGATCAGGACCAAGTCTTATATAAAAAATCAGAGATTAAAAAGATAGAAGATCATTTAAAGAAAAAGACCGCAAAAAATGTTGTTAATGCGTATATAAAAAACCGAAACTTGACTTAATCTCTTTTGGGTATTAAAATGGTGGGCAGAGAGGGATTTGAACCCCCAAGTCTCTATGAGAACCGGATTTACAGTCCAGCGAGCCAGCCAATTGCTCAATCTACCCTTTATAACTTACTTTGTA
>Ga0210003_1002306_pt1 | contig 16261 bp, 16 predicted proteins | sample LantaG_FD_182804 | JGI IMG/M metagenome (GOLD analysis project Ga0210003, IMG submission 182804) | Deep subsurface microbial communities from Baltic Sea to uncover new lineages of life (NeLLi) - Landsort_02402 metaG (SPAdes) (version 2) | ecosystem: Environmental > Aquatic > Marine > Oceanic >...
CTACCCGCCCACCCCGCTGGTCGCCGCCGACTTACCGCCCGATCACATCGGCGGGCTCACCTACACCGGCGGCACCACCGGCAAGCCGAAGGGCGTCATCGGTACAACGCAGTCCATCACGACGATGACGACGGTGCAGTTGGCCGAATGGGAGTGGCCGGAGAATCCCCGCTTCCTGATGTGCACGCCGCTGTCGCACGCCGGGGCGGCCTTTTTCACCCCGGTGATCGTCAAGGGCGGCGAGTTGATCGTGCTGAGGAAGTTCGACCCGGCCGAAGTGCTGCGCGTCATCGAGGAACAGAAGATCAGCGCGACGATGCTGGTGCCCTCGATGATCTACGCACTGATGGACCATCCGGATTCGCACACCCGCGACCTGTCGTCGCTGGAGACGGTGTACTACGGCGCGTCGGCGATGAATCCGGTGCGGCTGGCCGAGGCGATCCGCCGGTTCGGACCGATCTTCGCGCAATATTACGGGCAGTCCGAGGCGCCGATGGTGATCACCTACCTGTCCAAGAAGGAGCACGACGAGAAACGTCTGACATCGTGCGGGCGGCCCACGCTGTTCGCCCGCACCGCGCTGCTGGGCGAGGACGGCGCACCGGTGGCCCAAGGCGAGGTAGGCGAAATCTGTGTGTCGGGGCCACTGTTGTCAGGTGGGTACTGGAACCTGCCCGCGGCCACCGCTGAGACGTTCAAGAACGGCTGGATGCACACAGGCGACCTGGCGCGCGAGGACTCCGAGGGGTTCTGGTACATCGTCGACCGCACCAAGGACATGATCGTCACCGGTGGTTTCAACGTCTTCCCGCGCGAGGTGGAGGACGTGGTGGCCGAACATCCTTCGATCGCCCAGGTGTGTGTGATCGGCACCCCCGACGAGAAGTGGGGGGAGGCGGTGACAGCCGTGGTGGTCCTGCGGCCCGACGCGGCTTCGGATGCCTCGGCAATAGCCACCATGACTGCCGAGATCCAGGCTTCGGTGAAGGAACGCAAGGGTTCGGTGCAGGCGCCCAAGCAGGTGCTCGTCGTGGACTCAGTGCCGGTCACTGCTCTGGGCAAGCCCGACAAGAAGACGGTTCGGGCGCAATTCTGGAAGGGCACCGGGCGGACCGTCGGGTGACGATGCGGGGTGAGGCACGAGCCCCGAAGAGGAACCCGACCATCGGACACCGTCGGGTGACGATGCGGGGTGAGGCACGAGCCCCGAAGAGGAACCCGACCATCGGACACCGTCGGGTGACGATGCGGGGTGAGGCACGAGCCCCGAGCTAGCCCATCGGCGGAATTGCCCGCGAGATCATCTCACTGATCGCGGTCGCCGGCTCGGTGAGATCGGGTGCGATCATCAGGTTGCTCAGCACCACGATCACGGTGCCGTCGGATTCGCGCCGGGTGGTCTGACTCATGTAGCCGGTGATCTCGCCGTTGTGCCCCACGAGTCCGTTGATATTGACGATGCCGAGGCCGTACTTCGCATGCGGGTCCCCGGTCGGAAAGTAGGTAAGTCGCTGCGCCTGCATCGCCGGGTCGAGAAGTTCACCGGTGGCCAGCGCACGGCCCCACACCGCTAGATCGGCGGCGGTGCAAATGGCCTGTCCGGCGCCGGCCCCCCACGACGGGTTGAAGTCGGTGACGTCGACCAGACCAGGCAGCGGCGCGGGCGGGGTCGCTGTCCGGTCCCACCTCGTGCTCAGCATGTAGCCGCGCGAGCTCGGAATAGGAATGGTGGCGTCCGCAGGTTCCGGAAAAGAGCAGCCGGTCATGCTCAGCGGCGCGAAGATCCGGTCGGCGATGAGCCGTCGCAACGGCTGGCCAGTGACCTGCTCAGCGACCACGCCCAGCATCACATAGTTCGTGTTCGAGTAGTACCAATCGGTTCCGGCCGGAAACATGGCCGGTTCGCCGGCGATCACACCGACCAGCTCGCGGGGTGACCAGACCCGCTGCGGCGAGTCGGCCAGTGCATTGAGGAATTCATCGGTGGTGTAATCGGCTATACCACTGGTCAATTGCAGAGCCTGACGGATCGTGGCCGCATTTGTCTGCACACCGGGAAAATACGGCGCGAGCGGATCGTCGAGACGCAACCGTCCCTCCTGCGCCAGCTGCAGGATCACGGTCGCGGTCAACGACTTGGTGATGCTGCCGATCCGCAGATGGTCGTTGACGTCCATCGGGGTGCGCGTCGCGATATCGGAGAAACCCAGCGCCGCCTGCCACGTCCCCCGGTCCGGGGTCTGCACGGAAACGATCAGCCCGGGGATGCCCATCTCGGTCATCTGACCGGTCACCACCGGCAGCAGTGTGGCTTCCAACGACCACGGTTCGCCCGGATCGGCCGCGGCTGGGCCAGCTGCTGGGCCAGCTACTGTCGAGCTGAAGGCGAACAGGGCAGCGATCCAAACACGGTGCCGTGACATTGGCCGCCCATCCGGAGTTAGCAGTGATACGCACCGTACTCGCCGCATGCTTGAGCCGCACCAGCAGCGAGCCAGTCCCATAGCTACACGCCAGGTACGGCGGAGCGGGCGCCCGCTGAAGCTCCCCTGGCACGATGGTGATGTGACCGACGTCCAGGCTGTGCTGTTCGATTTCTCCGGCACGTTGTTCCGTCTCGAGGAAGATGAGAGCTGGTTCGCCGGCATGGAACTGGACCTGCAACTCGATGATGATGAGAGCCGCGCCGTCGACGGCCACGTGCAGGCCGAGTTGATGCGGCGGCTGACGGCGCCGACCGGCAGGTCTGTGGCAATGACACCGGAGGCTCTCCAGGCTTGGATGAATCGGGACCTGGCACCGCACCTGCACCGCGAGGCCTACCTGCACGTGCTGCGCGCGTCCGGACTGGCCCGTCACCACGCGGAATCGTTGTACACCCGCGTGATCGATCCGGCGAGCTGGATGCCCTACCTGGACACCGCCGCCGTTCTCGGGGGGCTGCACCGGCGCGGCGTCAAGGTCGCCGTGGTGTCCAATATCGCGTTCGACGTGCGGCCCGCGTTCGACAGGATCGGCTGCGCCGGGGCCGTCGACGAGTTCGTGTTGTCGTTCGAGGTCGGGGCGGTCAAGCCGGATCCAGCGATCTTCTCGACCGCACTGGACCGGTTGGGCGTTCCCGCCGAGCGCGCGCTGATGGTCGGCGACAGCGACGAGGCCGATGGTGGCGCCCGCGCGCTGGGCTGCGATTTCGCCCTCGTCGATCCGCTGCCGACATCCGAGCGCCCAGACGGTCTGGTCGCCGCGCTCGTGCCGCACGGCTTGTGACGGCTACATCCCCACGCTTGTGAACATGGCCGATCCGAAACCGCCGTGGCGGGACCCGACCCCCACGAGTTCGAAGCGCTGGCCGGACGCTGCTCGGTCTTCCGCTTCGATACCGTTTGAAGCGTGCCTGCCTCCGTGACAGACCCCGTGAGCAATCCGTTCGATGCCAGCCTGTGGGAGCCGGTACCCGGCTTCGACGGCCTGACCGACATCACCTACCACCGCAACATCGCCGACGGCGCGGCCCAGCCGACCGTGCGGGTGGCGTTCGACCGCCCCGAGGTGCGCAATGCGTTCCGTCCGCACACTGTCGACGAGCTGTACCGCGTCCTGGACCACGCTCGAATGTCCTCCGACGTCGGCGTCGTGCTGCTCACCGGCAACGGACCGTCGTCCAAGGATGGTGGATGGGCGTTCTGCTCCGGCGGGGACCAACGCATCCGCGGCCGCAGCGGCTACCAGTACGCGTCGGGAGAGACGGCTGAGACGGTGGATCCAGCCCAGGCGGGCCGGCTGCACATTCTGGAGGTGCAGCGCCTGATCCGGTTCATGCCCAAGCCCGTCATCTGCCTGGTCAACGGGTGGGCGGCCGGCGGCGGGCACTCGTTGCACGTGGTGTGCGACCTGACCCTGGCCAGCCGCGAACACGGCCGCTTCAAGCAGACCGACGCCGACGTCGGCAGCTTCGACGGCGGCTACGGCAGCGCCTACCTGGCGCGTCAGACCGGACAGAAGTTCTCCCGCGAGATCTTCTTCCTGGGCCGCACGTACGGCGCCGAGCAGATGCACGCGATGGGCGCGGTCAACGAGGTCGTCGATCACTCGGAGCTGGAAACCGTTGCTTTGCAATGGGCTTCAGAGATCAACGGCAAGTCCCCGCAGGCAATCCGGATGCTGAAGTACGCCTTCAACCTGCCCGACGACGGCCTGGTCGGCCAGCAACTGTTCGCCGGCGAGGCGACCCGGCTGGCGTACATGACCGATGAGGCGGTCGAGGGCCGCGACGCGTTCCTGGAGAAGCGCGACCCGGATTGGACGCCGTTCCCCCGCTACTTCTAGGGATTTCGGCGTACTTTGTCACGCTGAGCGGGACGAATGACGCCGAAGTCACCCGAGGAAATAGACTCGCTACCCGTGACTAGCAGGAAACCGCTGCGGCGACTGGCCGACCGGGTCGTACTGGCCAGCATGCGACCACCCCTCATCCCAACTCTGCTGCAGTCTCGACACAACCGCGAGGTCGTCGACCTGAAGGGCAAACGCATCCTGTTGACGGGCGCATCCTCAGGCATCGGCGAGGCCGCCGCCGAGAAGCTCGCTCGCCACGGCGCCACCGTGGCGGTGGTCGCACGCCGTAAAGACCTGCTCGACGCCCTTGTCGCGCGCATCGCCGAGGGCGGGGGCCCCGCCAGTACCCGAGCCCGCGCCTACCCTTGCGACCTGTCCGACCTCGACGCGGTCGACGAACTCGTCGCGACGGTCGAGGCTGACCTCGGCGGCGTCGACATCCTGATCAACAACGCCGGCCGGTCCATCCGGCGGCCGCTGGCGGAATCGCTGGACCGTTGGCACGACGTCGAGCGCACCATGACCCTGAACTACTACTCGCCGTTGCGGCTGATCCGAGGCCTGGCACCGGGCATGCTCGCCCGCGGCGACGGCCATGTCATCAACGTCTCCACCTGGGGCGTGAAGTCCGAGTCCTCGCCACTGTTCGGGGTGTACAACGCGTCGAAGGCGGCGCTCTCGTCGGTCAGTCGCGTCATCGAAACCGAGTGGGGCGACAAGGGTGTGCACTCGACGACGCTCTATTACCCGTTGGTGAAGACGCCGATGATCGCTCCGACCCGCGCCTACGACGGACTGCCCGGGCTGTCGGCCGACGAGGCGGCGGGCTGGATGGTTACGGCCGCGCGCCACCGGCCGGTGAGCATCGCGCCGCGGATTGCGATGACCGCCCACGCGGTCAACAGCATCGCCCCCGCCGCGGTCGACGCGGTCATGAAGCGTCAGCGGATGCAGCCCAAAGACGGATGATCGCGCACCTGTCCGATGTCGTCCGGGTCTACGGAGGGCAGCGACCTGGGCGGGCGTCGGCCCTCAGAACGCTGACCGGATCGCTGTGATAAACACGGGCCATGGAGATTCTGGCCAGCCGGGTATTGTTCCGGCCGGCCGACTACGACCGCTCACTGGCCTTCTACCGCGAGGGCATCGGCCTGGCGGTGGCCCGGGAGTACCCGGGCGGCACCGTCTTCTACGCTGGCCAGTCGCTGATCGAACTGGCCGGCCACGGAGCCCCGGATCACGGCGACCCACCGTTTCCAGGCGGGCTGTGGCTGCAGGTACGTGACCTGCAGGCGACGCAAGCAGAGCTCCAGCAGCGCGGAGTCGAGATCGCCCGCGAGCCCCGCCGCGAACCCTGGGGGCTGCACGAGATGCACGTCGTCGACCCCGACGGGGTGATGCTGATCTTCGTGCAAGTGCCCCACGATCACCCGCTGCGCCGCGACACCCGCAACTAAAGGACCGCCGATAGCCATCCTCCGTTCGGTCGGTATCCGGTCAGGGCCCGCAGCGTTGTCGGCATTGACCGTCATTGACGACGTCCTCAACGGCCGCGCCAGCGTACTGCCGGTACCCGCCGACGGCAGCCATCAAACATCAATGCTGACAACGACATTGCGGGCCGGGGAGCAGATTGACGACGACGTCGCAGTCGTGCTCTCGACGTCGGGGACGACCGGCACGCCCAAGGGTGCCTTGTTGACCGCGCGGGCTCTGGTGGCCAGTGCCGAGGCGACCCATCGCCGACTCGGCGGCCAGGGTCGTTGGCTGCTCGCGTTGCCCGCCCACCACGTGGCCGGATTCCAGGTGCTGGTCCGCAGCGTGGTCGCCGGCAGCGATCCGGTCGCAGTGCCGGCCAGCGTCGACGCGGATGAGCTGGTAGCCGCGGTAACTGCGTTGGGATCAGGCCGACGGTACGCATCACTGGTGGCTGCCCAATTGGACAAGGCGCTGCGGGACCCGCACGCTGCCCGGGCACTGGCCGAGTTGGATGCCGTCCTCGTTGGTGGCGGCCCGATGCCGGCCGAAGTTGCTGAAAAGGCTTTAGCCGCAGGTATTTCAGTGGTCAGGACTTACGGGATGAGTGAGACCGCGGGCGGTTGCGTATACAACGGTGTGGCGCTGGAAGGTGTCGGTGTGCGAAGCGATTCCAGCGGCAGGATCTCCCTCGGTGGGCCGACCGTCGCCGCCGGCTATCGCAACGCTGTGGCACCCGATCCATTCGCCGAACCTGGCTGGTTCCGCACTGATGACATTGGCGCGATTGATGATTCGGGAGTCCTCACGGTCCTGGGCCGCGTGGACGATGCGATCAGCACCGGCGGGCTCACCGTGCTGCCCCAGCTGATTGAGGCTGCGGCGGCGACCCATCCCGCGGTGGCCGAATGCGCGGTTTTCGGCGTCGATGACGAGCGATTGGGCCAACGGGTGGTGGCCGCTGTCGTGATCGAACCTGGTTCGACCATCACGTTGTCGGATCTACGCTCTCACGTCACCGGATCACTGCCGGCGACCGCGGCGCCGCGCCAGCTGCACCTCGTCGACACGCTGCCTCGGCGCGGCATCGGCAAAATTGACCGTCGCGAACTCAGCCGGATGTTCGGCTCAGCGCAACGGTAGTTTTCCTTCCGTCCGCTGCTCGCCCGTACGTTTTCGCCCCATTCGCTGGCCGCCAAGGTGCGCAATTGCACGCATTTGCGCGGCGCGTCGTGTGCAAACACGCGCGCTCGCGCAAAATGGGGGGATGCGCAAGGAAGCGGGAGCGGTCAGCGCTGCGGCGATTCTCGTCGCCGCGGCGTTCGTCGTCCCACACGTCGACATCTCCCAAGTCGACTTCCCACATCTCGACCTGAGCATGACCCCGCTGATCAACGCCAGCCCCGAACGCTTCCGCACCTTCGCCGGCACGGCGCCGATATTCGGCTGGTGGAACGCCCACGTCGGTCCCGGCACCGTCCCCGCCGTCATGATCGCCGTCGCGGCGGTGCTGTGGGGGCCGGCGCTCGCGCAGCGACTGCCTTGGCGCTGGTTGCCCTGGATGTCGTGGGCTGTGTCCTGCACATGGGCGTTCAGCCTGGCCATGGTCGACGGCTGGCAGCGCGGGTTCGCGGGCCGGCTCACCGCCCGCCACGAGTACCTGCGCCAAGTGCCTGGTGTCACCGACATTCCCGAGGCGCTGCGCACGTTCTCCAGCAGAATTCTTGACTATCAACCTGATTCGTGGATCACCCATGTGTCCGGGCACCCGCCGGGCGCGCTGCTGACATTCGTGTGGCTGGACCGAATCGGGTTGAGTGGCGGCGCCTGGGCAGGGCTGCTGTGCCTGCTGGCCGGTTCCAGCATCGCGGCTGCGATCGTCGTCGCGGTACGCGCGCTGGCCGACGAGGGCACCGCCCGGTTGGCGGCACCCTTTGCGGCGGTAGCACCCACCGCCATCTGGATCGCGGTATCCGCCGACGGCTACTTCGCCGGAGTCGCGGCGTGGGGTATCGCCCTGCTCGCGGTAGCGATCAGCAGAACCACCGGCCAGCCGATGCTGGCGGCCGCCGGCGCCGGGCTGCTGCTGGGCTGGGGCATCTTCCTCAACTACGGCCTGGCACTGATGGCCCTGCCCGCACTGGCGGTGCTGCTCAGCGCGAACAGTTGGCGGACCGCGCTGACCACGCTCGCACCCGCACTGCTGGCCGCGCTGGGGGTCGGCCTCGTCTTCCTGGCCGCCGGATTCTGGTGGTTCGACGGCTACCTTCTGGTGCAGGAGCGCTATTGGCAGGGCATCGCCAACGACCGACCCTTCCAGTATTGGGGTTGGGCCAATTTCGCGTCGGTGGTGTGCGCCATCGGATTGGGCAGCGTGGCGGGGATCGCCCGAGCCTTCGACCTCGCGGCGATCCGGCGACGATCCGGGTTGCACCTGCTGGTTCTCGGTGCGCTGCTGGCGATCCTGGTTGCCGATCTGTCCCGGCTGAGCAAGGCCGAGACCGAACGCATCTGGCTGCCGTTCACCGTGTGGCTCGTTGCTGCCGCCGCGCTGCTGCCGCGGCAGTCACACCGGTGGTGGTTGGCGCTCAACGTCACCGGAGCCCTGGCGATCAACCACCTGATCCTGACGAACTGGTAGCCGGCGCACCAACAGGTAATACAGCGGCACACACGACCAGACGACAGCCAGCGAAATCCACAGCCCGAGCGGGTAGTCGCGGTCCAGCACGGTCGGGTTGTCCGGGCGCATGCCGGGCTTGCTGAACACCGGAATCGCGAGCAAACCCAACACGACACTGAACAGCGCTGCCACGGCGAACGGCGAGCGCCAACCGACCGGCAGCAACCGTCGCCCCGCCAGACCCAGGCCCGCACACAACGGTGCGAACACGAAGTCGTGCACGATGACACCGACCAACGCCCACACCGCGATGCGAACGAGCACCGTGAGCGAGTTGTCCCACAGCAGAACCGCGCCGTAAACACCGACGACCAGCCCCGCCACCATCAGAAATGTCCGCACTGCGGTCATCAGAGGACCTCGATCCGGGTCAGCCACTTCGTCTGCAGAACACCGGGTCTGGTCGGCGCAATCAGACGGCACGGATAACCGTGATCGAGGTTGAGGGTTTCGCCGTTGATCTTCAGCGCGATCAGGGTCATATCGTCGCGCGCGTGCCGGGCGGGCAGCACCGTGCGGGAATACGGGCCCGGCCGCTCCAATGAGACCATTCGCACGTCGGAATCGGCTGACGCCCCCACGGTGGCGACGAGGTCGGCCAGCACCACGCCCGTCCAGTCCGCGTTCGCGCTCCAGCCCTCGACGCAGGCAATCGGCAGACGACGGGTGGTCTGCGGCATCGCCTGCAGGTCGGCGACGGTGAAGACTTGGTTCCGGTCGCCGTTGGTGACAGTCAACCGATAGTCCGGTGAGCGGGCAGCGCGCACCACGCCGGCCGCGATCGCCGACCGGTTGATCGGAACGCCTTGGGGCCCTTCGCCGGTGCGCGGTGCGAGTACCGACACGCGCCGCAGCAGGGGCACTGTCTGACCGGCGGTGACCAGTGTCGCCAAACCCACCGCCAGCCAGGTACCGCGCAGCACCGTGCGCCGCGACGGACCGACCGACCCGCCCTGCTCGACGGAATCCAACGGCTCATCGAGTGCACGCCGAATCACCGGTAGCTTGACGCCGATGTGCACGAGAACGGCGCCCGCTGCCACATAAGACATCGCGTAGTGGGCTGTGGTGAAGAAGAAGTCGAACGCGTACCACTGTGCGATATTGAGCAAGCCGGTGCTGAGCTGGAACAACATCGACGCCATCAGCACCAGGATGGACGCCCGCTCAAGCTGACGGACCACACCGCCGATCACGGGGCGTTCGAACAGCTTCGGCCACACCGACCACAGCTTCACCACGAGCAGCGGAATCGCGGCGATGCCGGAGATGACATGCAGTCCCTGGGTGAACCGGTACAGCCAGACCGGTCGCGTGGGCCACCAGAACCAGGGTTCCGGGTGCTGGATGAAATGACTGATCAGACCCGTGAGGAAGCACACCGCGATCGCCACACCCAACACCACGCCCACGCGAGCGGTGACCGCCGTGCCGCGCAGTGAAGTCCTCACGCCACGGCCAGACTCGCGACTACCCGTTTGCCGATACGGTGCACGCCAGACACCCCGAGGCCCACCTCAGCGGCCAGCGCGGGCACCGAGTCGATCCCCACCGACGCCCAGCGGAACCATGGGCCGACGGTGTGCGACGACTCCAACCGAACCCAACCGACGTCGACTCCTGTTGTGGTCGTGTCGAACTCGGCGACACACTGGCCACCGCGGCATAACAGCTCGGCGGCTCTGCCCAGAACCCTGCTCGGATCGCCGCCCAACCCGACGTTGCCGTCGGCCAGCAGGACCGTGTGCCAGCGCCCGGCACCCGGCAGGGGTTCGAAAACATCCCGGCGCAGCGCCGGTGCCCCGCTGCTGCGGGCCAGCTTCACCGCCGTCGCCGACAGGTCCACGCCCAGCGCCGGGACACCACGTTTCACCAGGTGCGCGACCAGCCGTCCCGGCCCGCACCCCAGGTCGATCGTCGGCCCCTGACACATCCCGACCACCGCGTGGTCGAAACGGGCGTCGGCGCCGCGCCCACCCAGCCAGCTGCGCACCGGCAGCTTCTTCAAGCGTCCGTCGTCGTGGCGGACCCAGCACCGCTCGCCGTCGAGCGCGCGTTCGTACATCTGGCCGAACATCAGGGCTGCACCTGCGCGGTGATACGGCTGAAGCGGGAGTCGGGCAGACAGGCGCGGCGCACCACATCGACATCGTCGAGGGTGTCGACGTCGGCGAGCTCGCTGAGCAGTTCCACGGTGATCCCAGTATGTAGTAATGCCGCCAGCGTTTCAGCGCCGGTTCCGGGTGCTGACATCGGTACGCCTCGCAGGCAGTCCGCGGTGGCGGCGTCGGTGACACCCAGCACCCACCATCCACCGTCACGAGCCATGCCGAGGACTGCGTCATGGTCGGCCAGCGACTGCGCGCACCGACCGATCAGCTCCGGGCTCACCTGCGGGGTGTCCATGCCGATCTGCAGCACGGGCAGCCCGCCGGTTACCGCGGCTGCGTCCAGATGGGCGTTGGCGAGCCGGTCGGCGAAGTCTTCGCCGCGTTGCGGGACCACGATGAAATCAGCTAGGCGGGAACGGATCTCGCTCGAGCGTTTGGCATCGTCGAGGTTTCCCGTCAGCGCCACCACCCGAGCCGCTACCGGGCTGCCGGCGACCGCATCGAGGGTGTCCAACAGCGCCGCGGCGGCGATGTCGGCGGCCGCGTCATGGCCCACGCCGGCCGCCAGTCGGGTCTTGGCCAGGCCGGGCACCGGTGCCTTGGCGACGACGAGCACGCTCACCGGTATCACGAGATCACCCGCCAGAAGTCCAGGGCTGCGGTGGCACTTCCCCGGACCGAGCCACTGACCTTGGACGTGCCCCCGGTGCGGGGCCCGTAGGCGACGTCGCGTTCCACCACCGACCAGCCTGCCTGTGCGGCGCGCACCAGCAACTCAAGCGGGTAGCCGGAGCGCCGGTCAGCCACCCCGAGCGACAGCAACGCATCCCGACGCGCCACCCGCATCGGTGCGATGTCGTGGACCTCCAGTCCATATCGGGTCCGCAGCCGCCAGCACACCGCCGCGGTGCCGAGTCGGGCGTGCCACGGCCAGTTGAGGCCGGGCAACGCACGGCGCCGCCCGATCGCCATATCGGCGCCGCGTTCGACTTCGTCGACCAATGCGGGCAGCTCTGCGGGATCCAGCGAACCGTCGGCATCGAGCACCGCGACAAGCGGTGTCTCAGCCGCCACCACCCCGGCGTGCACGGCAGAGCCGTAGCCCGGTCTGGGTTCGGCGACGACCCGGGCGCCGTGCCGGCGCGCCACTTCCGCGGTGTCGTCGGTGCTGTTGTTGTCGACCACCAGGGCCCTGTACCCAACGGGAAGATCCGCCAATACGCCCGGCAGCGAGGCAGCCTCGTCCAGACAAGGCAGCACCACTGTGACCGGACAGTCGGGCATATCGGCATACGGTAGGTGATTTCGCCTGGTGAAGCGACCCCCCGGCCTGACGAATCGGTGACATGAGTCCAGGTGACAGCGACATGAGTCCAAGTAGCCGCAGGTTGAGGCTAATCTCGGTGTGGTGACCCGAGTCCTGATTGCCGACGACGACGGCATCGTCCGCGATGTCGTGCGCCGATATCTGGAACGCGACGGACTCGATGTATCGATCGCGCAAGACGGTACCGAGGCGTTGCGGCTGCTGGGTTCTCAGCGTATCGACGTGGCCGTCCTGGACGTGATGATGCCCGGGCCGGACGGACTGTCGTTGTGCCGCAGTCTGCGTCGGCGGGCCGACAACGGCGGCTACGGGGTACCGGTGATCCTGCTGACCGCCCTGAGTGAGGAAGAAGACCGCATCGCCGGGCTCGAGGCGGGCGCCGATGACTACCTGACCAAGCCGTTCAGCCCGCGCGAGCTCGCGCTGCGGGTCCGATCGGTGTTACGCCGCTCCCCCGCACCCAGCGGCGTGCAGCCCGTCGATATCCGGGCCGGTGACCTGACGGTATCGACCGCGTCCCGCACCGTCATGGTCGCGGACCGCGCTGTCAGCCTCACCAATCGCGAATTCGACCTGCTGTTGTTCTTCCTCACCCACGCAGACACCGTCTTCACCAGGGAGGACCTTCTGCGGCAGGTCTGGCGATGGGATTTCGGAGACCTGTCCACGGTGACGGTGCACGTCAAGCGGCTGCGCTCCAAACTCGGCGAGCGGCACCGGGTACAGACAGTGTGGGGCCGCGGCTACATGTGGACGTCCGATCGCGCGAGCGTAGGGCGGCCGGATGCCGACGGCTGACTTCTGGGAGATCGTCGGCTGGGCGCTGGCCTGCTCCATACCCGTGGTCCTGACCGGTGCTGTGATCATCCGACTGGCGCGGTCGTGGTCGCTGGCGGTGAGCATGGTGGCCCTGGTGCTGATCCCGGTGCTGGCGACGTTCACCGGTGTGCTGGGCGCCAGCGGGTTCATGGTCACCGAGACCTTCGCGCAGACTGCCGTCGTGCTGGTCATCGTCTCCATCGTGACGATCCCCGCGGCCGTCATGCTGGGCCGCTACCAGGCACGGCGTACCGTCTGGGAGGCTGAGATCCGCGACTCCGAGCGGGCCGCCGAACATTCGCGCCGGCGCCTGGTCGCCTTCGTCAGCCATGATCTGCGCACCCCGCTGGCAGGCATCCGTGCGGTATCGGAGGCGATCGCCGACGGTGTCGTCCCCGGAGACGAGGTTCGGGCGCATGCCAAACACATCGAGCACGAGTCAATTCGGCTGTCCGAGATGGTCGACGACCTGTTCGAGATGTCGAAGATCAACGCGGGTGCGCTGACCCCGTCATTCGACAAAGTCGCGCTCGACGAAGTGGTCGACGACGTGCTCGCCGCCCACCGGATCGCCGCCGAACGCGCCGGGGTGCAACTCAAGTCCGATCTTCCCGAACAGCCTGTGCGGGTGGTCGGCAGTGATCGCGCGCTGGTTCGGGTGCTTTCGAACCTGGTGGCCAACGCGATAGCGCATACTCCCGCAGGCGGAAGCGTCGAGCTGGCGCTGGGCGCCGACAAGGACAGTGCATGGGCCCGCGTCGACGACACCGGTGTCGGCATCGACGAGGCGGACCTGCCGAGGGTGTTCGACGTCGCCTATCGCGGCTCGAACAGCCGTGTGCCGCGAGAAGATTCGTCGTTGCCGAGCGGATCAGGCCTCGGGTTGGCGATCGCCGCGGGGCTGGTTCAGGCCCACCGCGGCACGCTGTCGGTGCACAACCTGCCGACCGGTGCACGCTTCGAGGTCCGCCTGCCACTGGCCGTCGACTGAGTGCTGAGCTTATGCCGCTGAGCTTGTGTCGCTGAGCTTGTGTCGCTGAGCTTGTGTCGCTGAGATAGCATTCCTGGTCGCTGCGGCGCGCATTTCACAGCCAGGAACGCTATGCCGTGGCGATGCGTCAGTCCGGCAGCGAATTGCTCAGCCGCTCTGCGGCGGCCAGGTAGTCCTCGATGAACTCCCGCACCACCTCGCGCGCGGGCTTGACCTTGTCCATCAGCCCGACGCCCTGCCCGACGAAGTAGGTCGCCAGCGCCTGGGCGCCCTCATGCCCCTGCCCGGCCAGCACATCGACACGGCGGATCGCCGGCTCACAAAGCATGGATTGCAGCGGCAACGGCAGCGGCTGGTGTCCGCCGGCGTTGGGTGCCCACGCGTTGGTCCAATCGGACACCAACTGACGGGACGGCTTACCTGTGCGGCCCGCTGAGCGCACGGTGTCCCGCGAGGTGGCGGCCAGCATCTTGGCCACCGTATGCGGCGCCGTCTCGGCCTCCTCGGTGGTCAGCCACACCGAACCGGTCCATGCGCCCGCCGCCCCCATCGCGACCATGCCGGCCATCTGCCGGCCGGTGACGATCCCGCCCGCAGCCAGCACGGGGACCGAACTGCCCAGTGCTTCGAGCGCCTGCAACACTTCGGGGACTACGACCAGCGTGCTGACCTCGCCGCAGTGCCCGCCGGCTTCGGTGCCCTGGGCCACGATCAGGTCCACCCCGGCGGCGACCTGTTTGACGGCGTGCTCCTTGGCGCCGACCAGGGCGGCGACCGGGATGCCGCGCTGTTTTCCCGCCTCGATCATGTAGTCCGGCGGGACGCCCAGCGCGTTGGCGATCAGCTTGACCGGGTGTGTGAGAGCCACGTCGAGCAACTCGCGGCCGGTGTCGCCGGACAGGGAAGCACCGCCGAGTCGCCGGCTGGGCTCGGGCTCGATGTCGTGGGCCGCCAACAACTCATCGACGAGATCACGGTAGCCCTGCGGAATGCGTTCGGCCAGATCGGCTTTGGAGAGCTTCTCGCCCTTGCCCTCGAACTTGGCCGGGACGATCAGGTCTACACCGTAGGGTTTGTCACCGACCGCGTCATCGATCCATGCCAGCTCCCGGTCCAGTTGCTCGGGCGAGTACGCGGTCGCACCCAGCACACCGAATCCACCTGCGTTGGTGACTGCGGCCACCACGTCCCGGCAGTGGCTGAACGCGAAGAGTGGGAAGTCGATACCGAACTGCTCGCAGATGTGCATCCCACCAGTATCACCCCCGCCATCACCCCCGTGATTTCGGCGCACTTCGTCACGGTCAGCGGGACGAACTACGCCGAAACCCCCCGCAACGGGGCGGTGGCGAACTCGTGCAGCCCGTCGGCCGGGTCGACGACAGCCCGAAAACCGAGTAGCCCTGCCGCCTTCGCCGGGTCGGCGACAATATGGCGCACGTCGCCGCCGCGGTACTGACCGGTGACCACCGGTGCGGCCCCCTCCAGGTCGCTACGTGACATGCACAGCGCGGAGGCCACGTCGAGGATCGACACTGGCTTGCCCGAGCAGATATTGAAGGTATTGAACGCGTCGAAACCCTCCGGTCCGGCCTCGACCGCGGCCACGTTGGCCGCGGCGATGTCATCGACGTGGACGAAGTCGCGCATCTGCCCACCATCCTCGAAAACCTTTGGAGAGTGACCTGATTCGAGGGCTGAACGGAAGATCGCGGCGACACCCGAATAGGGCGTGTCGCGCGGCATACCCGGGCCGTAGACGTTGTGGTAGCGCAGCGCCGTGACGACGCCTCCGACAGCCTCGCTCCATGCCAGCGCGTAGTGCTCCTGGGCGACCTTGCTGGCCGCGTAGAGGCTACGCGGCCGCAGCGGCGCGTCCTCGCCGACCAACTCCCAGCGCACCTGCTCGCCGCCGATCGGGCAGCGATGGTCGAACACCCCGCTGTCGAGGTCCTCGCGCCGCCGCGGCAGCGGGTCGATCGCCCCGTGCTCCGGACAGGCGTAGCGCCCCTGCCCGTAGACCACCATCGATGAGGCGAGCACCAGTCGCCGGCAGCCCGCAGCGAACATCTCGGCCAGCAGCACCGCAGTGCCGAGATCGTTGTGCGACGCGTAAGAGGGACTGTCGGCGGCGTTCACCCCGGCACCCACCACGGCGGCCTGGTGACACACCACGTCCACCCCGACTAGCGCCTCGGCGACCGCGGCGGCGTCACGGACGTCAACCCGGCGCACGTTTGCGGGCAGCTGCGCGTTCGCACCGTGCGCGGCGGGCAGCATCGCGTCCACCGCGACGACGTCGTGGCCGGCGGCAGTCGATAGTGCATGGATGCGGGTGCCGATGAATCCGGCGGCACCGGTCAGCAGCACCCTCATGGCAGGGCGATCGGCAGGGTGACACCTTCGTGCGGCAGGCAATGCGCGCAGGTGGAAACGCCCGATGTGTTCGCCGCGCCTTCTATCGCCTCGAGCAGGAGTTGCTTGAACGGCACCAGGTTGCGCTCGAATTCGGCGAA
>Ga0210003_1002308_pt1 | contig 16247 bp, 19 predicted proteins | sample LantaG_FD_182804 | JGI IMG/M metagenome (GOLD analysis project Ga0210003, IMG submission 182804) | Deep subsurface microbial communities from Baltic Sea to uncover new lineages of life (NeLLi) - Landsort_02402 metaG (SPAdes) (version 2) | ecosystem: Environmental > Aquatic > Marine > Oceanic >...
ACTCTAAAACGATCTTACTTAGTTGATTGTATTAGCAACCCAACCAGCCAATCCGAAATAGGATTCTGTCAGAATTAGGCTGCTAGGATTGATCCTGTGGATTCGCTAGCAACCAATATTACGATGACAATCATTCCAGGGGACGCGTCAAGCGATCCGAATGATCCAGCCACCTAATTGTCAAAGACCAATACTGCCGATCTCACCGGAGTGGTGAGGCACTACCCAGACACCCATGGTGGGTGTTTCGCCGAAATCTCATCGGCTCATCAGTGGGCTACTGTCGGAAGAAAATTTCCGCTTCCGCTTCCAAGTTAGCAATGTGCCAACGAATACCGTTTGCCAAATCGTAAGCTCCCCAATCTTCAGCATCCGCCAAGTCTTCCTCTGCCGCCAAAATTAGATCAAGAATTCTACTTGCAGTTATTACAATCATTTTTAGTCCTTTGTTTGTTCATCGGCTCATCAGTGGGTTCATTTAGAGTTGAGTTTGGCCGCTTTGCGTTCAGCGTTAGCCTTCAATTTGTACACACCGTAACAACGCGACAATTGTGGCGTTGCCGGGTGTGTCCCATTTGTGGACAGCACAACCCATGATCCTTTGATATTGGCATGTTGTTTGACGTAGTACATTCTAACCCCTTTGTTTGTGTCATTTGCGTTTCCGATAGAGGGATTATCGGCTAAATCGCCAAACGATTCAAGCCCACAAGGTACGAATAACGGTCAAATAACGGTTTTTGTGACGTAAACCGTTGTCAAATAACGACTTACGGGTTTCGGATTTGTTTTGATCAAACCCGGTTTTACGCTTCCAACCCGGAGTTTTGATGTTTGTACACCAGTTTGTACACCATTGCGTTGAAAACCCGGCAGAATCGGTCTGCCGGAATTGCGCCCGCAAAACCATCAAAATACCGTTTCCATTGTCCACCAATAAAAACCACGGATGTGGGATCAAGCTTTCTTTAATTGGTAGTAATATAAGACATACAATTCCAAACTTAAAACAATCAATACGTCACACTTGCGAATTCTTTTCAGGACACATGCCGCAAATATCATCAACCAATAAACACCAGCAGAAAACTATGTTGATAGTTCCGCGATTCTCTACTATGAACCATTGTTCACCACCCGAAAGATTATGGTTGACACATCAAATCAGCGGTCATACGATCCACAGCACAAATGATATTTAGCCAGCCGCGATGATACTTAGCACACTTGTACACCACACTATGGTGGCAACACAAAAAACTATTTAGAAAGAAACGCTATGCCAATCAATAGTAGATCTAAAGGTATTCGTGGTGAATTACAATGGCGGGACTTCCTGCGGCAATACCTAAACCTACAAGACTGTGAACGTGGAGCACAACGTAGTGGCAGTGCGGACTCACCAGACGTTAAGAATGGAATCCCTGATACCCATTGCGAAGTTAAATACACCGAAAAGCTAAACATATACAAAGCGATGGAGCAATCGATAAGAGATGCACAGACCGCATCAAACCCAGAAGAACCATTAATACCATACGTCGCACACCGCAAGAATGCCGAACAATGGCACATCACAATAAACGCTCATAACATGATACATTTCGCTAGAGCCGTCCTGCGTGCATATGGTGACGAAATACTATAGAACAAAACCCCACACGACAGCAACCGACTGTTTTACTATTTCACCCAACTAGGAAGGCGTGTAATGTTAAAGCTATACATACCAAAAAACAAGATATTCTCAGTCGGTGACATTACTATAAAACGAATCGATAAAGATACAATGTCAATTCGTTGTATACAATCTATCCCAATAGTATCTGGCACACATGAAACGCCAAACTATGTTCCTGGTAGCGACACTATATCCACAACATTAATTCCATTTTATGATCGAATAAACATCGGACATAACATAGTAATTAAAAGAGGGAACTATTGGCACGTGCTAATAGAAGCAGACAAATCACTTTACATATGCAGAGACATTAATGATCGACCATCCAAGGCCGCCCGACAATCAACAATCAATCGCATCAACCAAAAAGGTTATATCCCAAAAAGAAAACGACGATCTGCCTGAAGTATCCATTAACGGAAAATTCTATTACACATCAATCGCCCAAGATACCTTCGCGATAGAATTCAAAGCACACAATACACCTTTCACAATTCGCATAGTAGAAGGACTAACAAAAGCAGAATCACAAGACATACTATTAGACCTTCAGCAAATCATATCTCGACTACAATGTATCAAGGACGGAAACGATGAATGCTAAACCCCATAAATTTAAATCAGAATCTGTAGACGATGTAGGTTGGATGAAAAGCTACAATCCGAAACTATGTAGTATTTGCAAAAAGCATTCCGGTCACCCATTACATCAAAAAAAATATAGAAATAAACCAATTCACTATCAGTTAGAAGTTGTTGAAAAAAAAATCACCAACAAATAGGAATGCTATGTCTAACTTCAAATCATCATTCTCCGCTGAACTAAGACCACAAGTATTAGAACATATCAAAGAATGGTCTTCATGCAATAAATGCTCACTTCATAAAACACGACACAAAGGATGTTTATTTAGAGGGCACATATTTTCAAAAACTAACATAGTAATAATCGGAGAAGCACCCGGCGACACTGAAGATACTATCGGCCAACCATTCGTAGGCAAGTCCGGCCAGCTATTACAAGACATACTAAATGAAACTTACGAAGAAATTATAGAATGCGACTTGGACTACAAAATCCCTTTCATATATACAATCACAAACACAGTAGCTTGCATACCAAAGACCGACAACAAAGTCCGCCCACCATCAAAAAATGAAATGACACAATGCCTCTCAAGAGTAGTTGATATATTAGTTCTATGTTCTCCCCAACTAGTAATTACACTTGGTAAAGTAGCACACTCCCAACTCAAAAACTATACCAAACAATACTTACAACATTCAACGCAACCCGCCTTCGACCATCTACACTTAGACCACCCGGCGACCATGCTAAGAAAATCTGATGACGCAATAGAACTGTACAAACTCCGCTCAATGTCACAGATCATAGCAAAGCTAAATACCATCTACAGTTAATTACACTAGAAGAAATGCTAACATGTGGAACCTATACAGAGACGGCGTATCATCGTCACTACTATCTTCCTTCATAGTAGGTAGAGAACGATTCCTACTAAATGTCTTCGGACAATTAAGATCATCACAATTCAACTTCCCGATGACATATGGTACACTTTTCACCAACATGATAGAATCGCCAGACCAAGCATTACAACTAGCAATAGCAACACAAGAAAAACTATCTGCCCGCCACCCAACGGAAACTGATGAAATAGAAAAACTATGCTACCTAGCACCTCAACAGTTCAAACACTACCAAAGCAACTATGAATCCAACGACACCAAAATACTAAAGCACGAACAGAATTTCAGAACATTACATAAACAAACCCGGATACCATTAGTCGGCTCAATCGACGCTGTAGCACAAGATAAGACTGGCGATGTATGGTTACTAGAAACTAAATGTCGGGGACGATATGACGACGCAGAGATAGAATCTACACTACACAAGAACTTCCAAACCATGTTCTATTGGATTGCATATTTTCCCCAACTAAAAAAGCTAGGTAATCCACAAGGTGTAATACTAAATCTAATACGTAGACCTAATAGCGACCCAAACATCAGACAACGCAAAGGACGTGGCAAGGCTAAGACTGGTGCGGAAACCAACCGAGAATTCTATGATAGAATACTTGCTGACATATCAAACAAACCCAACTCACTAAACGATAAACCTAATGGCTATACACACTACTTCAAACGCTTCTCAGTTCAAATAACACAACCCGAAGCAATACTATACAACAACCGATATCTCACCAAGTATATCTATCAACTCAAAAATTGGTATGATTGGTTTCTAAAACATACTAAGAAGAAACCCGGTGAAGACTTAGACCCACAACAAATCATAGATTGCCGCCACCTAAACCCTTACCACTATGAATTCCCAATCGGCACATTTCACGCAGTCTCAATGGGTTTCAAAGATACTTACTGGCATTATATTAACACTGGCTCTAAGCAAGGACTAGAGACATATGACCAAGCAACCGACCCATACTGGCAACACATCACAAAGCCCAAATGATTATGATTACAGACTGTTAGAATCAAGAATTAAAGAACATTTAGACTTAGTTATACCCGGCGAAGTATTAGAAGATTTAGAACCTAAATTTATTCCCACATTAGAAAACTTATTTAGTAGCTATTCATTTGAAGATTTAACATTTGAGGAAGATTACTAATGGTAAAAGCATCGCCTAAGAAACAAGCACGCAAACAAGCCGCTCGCACATTTAATAGCAATAGCATCCTATCACGTGGATCAACAGGAGTATTGAACAGAGGCGAAAGCGTTCTGCTATATGGTCAAGCTGGTATAGGAAAAACAACTCTAGCATCATACGCACCTTCATGTTGCTATATGGTCCATAAACGGGAACAAGGAATCTATGACCTAAAGAGAAAAAACCTTATACCTAGTAGCGTACATGTTCAGCCGCCATTCGAAAACTGGGATACACTATGCGAAACATTAGAAGCCTTGACAAATGAAGACCATGACTTTAAGACTCTATGCATCGACTCTATGAAATGGGTGGAACACTGCGTATATACTCAATGTGCTAAGGATAATACTGACTACCAAAACGAAAGAGGTGAAGTAGACTGGGCACGCTTTAATAGATTTATGAATGGTCCCGATACTGCTAAGAACGAATACTGGCCAAAACTAATAGATCAATTCGATCTACTCTTAGACAAAGGAATCAACGTTCTAATCTTAGGGCATTGCGAAACTGTATCGCACGATCCGCCTATTGGATCACCTTACATTCGCTATGCACCAGACATCAACAAACGATCTTACGCTCCACTTAATACATGGCTAACCCACATCCTATTCTATAACAGGGAAGTGACTACCCGTAAGGATAAGAACATACTAGCAAAGAGAAAGGCAGACCCAAACGCTACATCAACCAGATACATACAAACCAACTGGTCGCCAGCCTACGAAGCAAAAAGCAAAGGCTTAGCGGACGACATCGAAATCCCTGAAGGCTATACGGAAGCCTGGAAAGCACTAAACGCAGAACTGAAATGGTAAGCGACGCACCACTAAGAATTGTAAGAGTAGTCTAATGGTAAGTAGCAACCACGATAAATAGCTACATTCTTCCCAATTAGGAACTAGTAATGGCTTCAACAGAATTCTCTAAGGCAGCAAAAGCACGACTACAAAAGTCATGGAAAAAGTCCCGCACTAAAACTGACCCTTATGGTACGTTTAGCGGACCAGACGGCACCTATACTGTCAAACTGTCAAACGTCAATGTTGGTGTGGTACAAAAAGATGGCAAGTATAAGGGTGCTCCATTCATCAGCTTTAACTATATAGTGACGGCGGGAGAATTCAAAGGACAAACTCCTGGCGATTACCGCATGCTAGTAGACTTTAGCGAAAACTATACCATTGATGATGTTATGGATTCGCTAACATATACACTCCAAAAACTAGGAGTAGATACCGAAGCAGTAGAGATTGAAGACTTAGAAGATATTGCGGCACAACTGTCTGCCGACAAACCTACTTGTAAGATTAAGGTTTCAACTTCTAAGAACAAGAGCAACGGACAAGAATATCAAAATGTCAATCTCTTAGGACTATCATCGGACGACGCTGAAGACCTATATGAACAGTCTGATGAGCCTGAATTAAAAGATGACACGCCAGATGCTACTTCTGATAGCTTAGAAGGCACAACAGTACAAGTAGCATATGAAGACGGTGAAATGTATGAAGCCACAATTTTAGGCTATGACGAAGAGAATGATTCTTATAGCGTAGAATATGCGTCAGATGGCAGCACTGAAGAAGTATCATCTACAAATATTATTTGGCCAGATGATGATGATGCTGAAAACGCAACAGGAGAAGAGGAAGAGGAAGAGGAACCAAATCCTGCCGACGATTATACTACATACAATGAAGGAGATCCTGTCACATACAACGAAGCGGAATGGACTATCAAATCTATCAATGAAGACGGTACATACAACCTTAGTCGTAAAGGACGGCCACCAAAGAAGAATGTATCTGCTGACGAACTAGCATTGCCCTTCTAATAAAACCCAGACTAGTAAGATGACACCTCAGGTTTCATGCCCGTCACCTGATGCTTACTAGTCTGGTATTTCTACAATTAGTATTCCGTCGATTGTATGATACAGTGCATCTATAAAGTCAGAATTAATACTACCCTATATTTCTGAAACACATATAAGAGAATCTGAATTGAGTACGCATTAACATAAAATTTAATGCCGCCTCAGTTACATCATACAAACTGAGTAGTAAGGATTGGACCGCTAACACTTAGCGACCTTACTACTCTTTCGGGACCATAGCTCAATCGGTTAGAGCAGCATACTCATAATGTGTTGGTTGTAGGTTCGAGTCCTACTGGTCCTAATAAGTGCAATGTGTTCTTCATTGCCCGTCGCTAAGCCTGAGTTCACTTAGCGGCGACCCACAACTATAGAAAGGATTGCTATGTATAAAAGATGCAATGGCGTTCTATGGAAGATAACGCACAAAGGCTGCACGTTCTATGGCACAGCAAAAGGTTATAATACACAATCCGACACATCATTATATAAGCTAAGAGGGAAGATGTGTAATGAAGCAATAAACCCTAGACTGGAGAAATCATGATATACATTACAACTCTTAACGATCAAGTAATAGCAATAAACCCGTCACACATTATATTAATTCAAATGTCTGGTGATACTACAGAAATCTTCACATCAGATAGAGATTCAATATTTATAAAAGAATCAATAGAAGAAATAGTAGATCACATAAACCTTAGCGACCCACTAGCAAACGTCATAACAGAACTCAGCAAATCTATCTTAGAACTAAACCGCACACTCTTAGAGAAATGATATGATAGCAATAGATACTGAAACCACAGGTCCAGACTTGTGGCATGGGTGCAAGCCGTTCTATATATCATCGTGCAACGAACAAGGTGACATAGTAAGTTGGCGAGCACCAGTCGACCCATATACTAGAGAGCCAGACTGGTCTCAGGGATTGATGATATATGATGGCGACGAACACCCAACCACGATAACTGACATAGAAGAACATTTTCATCCAACTAGAAACAATGGCTATGTATTCCATAACACTAAATTTGACATAAGAGCGCTATCAACAATAGGTATAGAATGGTCTGATGAACAATGGCATATGACCGACGATACTCTTATCGCATCTCACATATATAACAGCAACGAATCGCATAGACTGAAAGACCTATCACTCAAATACTTAAGACTATTAGATGACGATGAAAAGCAATTACGCGACGATGTAATAAAAGCCAGAACATATGGCCGGCAGCTTGGTTTTAATATAGCAGTTGAATGCCATCCACACTTTCCAGGTACTAAGAGATTTACTAAGAATAGTGAAGCTTGGAAATTTGATATGTGGTTGCCGTCCGCAGCTTATGAACTACTAAACCACGACGTACCAGAACGCTGGAAGACACAACCACAAACCTACGGCGACCGAGATGTAGAACGCACTATCCTTCTGTGGCTACTATTAAAAGACGAACTAATAGAAGAAGGCTTATATCACATCTACGAAGAGAGAATCCACGACCTTAAAACATCTTTTATAATGGAGCAAAATGGTGTATCTCTTCGTCCTATCCTTAACACTAAGTTGGAGTCTTATAAATCCAAAGCCGCTACATTTCGGGACGTATGCGAACAATCATCTCCAGTCCCTGGATTTGTAGTACAAGGAACCGGCTCTGCAAAACTACTAAAACAATCCCTATACGGACAAAAGAAAAACACCATAACACCAATCCTTAATTCATCAACAACATTTGATCTACCTATTATAGAGAAGACTAAGACTGGCGAACCATCCACATCATTATCAACTCTTATATCACTCCTACCCTACGCCGAAAATAATACACGTTGCAAACAATTCCTTACCAACTTAATACTATGGAAGAAAACTAACAAAGCGATTGAATACCTATCGTCTTATGATGCATACGCTATGACATACAATTGGGGAAAGTATCTCCACCCTAGTCTTAATATGACTGGTACGCATACCACAAGGTTTAGTAGTAACGCACCAAATCAACAGAACGTAGGCAACCCGGAAGATGGTTCAGCATACAACCAGGAAGCTGAACTATCACGTATGCTTGCCGAAGTTGGTATTAATCTTCGTGAAGTATATGGGCCAACCGAAGGACGCGTATGGTTTGGAATGGACTACAAATCATTACAACTAAGAATCTTCGCATATACATCAGGAGAACAATCATTAATAGATGCATTTGATAGAGGTGAAGACCCACACGATTACCTAGCACGTAGAATATTCAACATATCAGAAGACAACAAACCAACTAAGGATCAACGACGCATAGGAAAGAACGTTAACTTCGGATTCATATTTGGTGCCGCACCTAAGACTATAGAGAACACTGCTGGTCAACCAGGACTATGGAATACACTCAAAAAGATATTCCCATCCGCCCACAAATTTATTGAATCTACTTCCATTCAAGTCAAACGTGTAGGCTATGTTTGTTTATACAATAGTGACAACAAAACCTTATGCTATAGATTGAACGTACCAAGACAAGACCCACACAAAGGCGTCAACTATATAGTACAAGGTTATGAAGGCATCATAGTCAAACGAGCAATGTATCAATGCCAGCAATACTTAGAAAAAATCGCACACACTTACGAATACCCGCCCTATATGACTATGCAAGTTCACGACGAAATAGTATTTGACGCTCCTACTAATAGAACAAAACAGCTACCATATCACTTAAAGAACTTAATGGAATCTGCCGGACAAACAGTAGGAATGGAAACACCAGTTGACGTAGACTTAATCACAACATCCTGGGACAAAGGAGAAAAGCTATGACTCGTAACTATAAACTAAAATCTGCACACCAAGTATCAGTAGAAGAGTTTATGTATAAGGCAGGACAAGAAGTACCCTCCACACCTACCATGCCATCATTAGAAATCAGAAGACTAAGAGCGAAACTTATATTAGAAGAATGCTTAGAAACAATTGACGCACTAGGTTTTGTTGCTGAAGTATTAATAAAAGAATCAGCAATGGGAATGACTGAGCCAATTTTAGTACAAGGTAACAACAAACCAAACTTAGTAGAAATCATCGACGGATGTTGCGACATAAAAGTAGTAACAACAGGAACTCTTAGTGCTTGCGGCTTGCCAGACGATCCATTTCAATACGAAGTAGATAGCAACAATCTATCAAAATTTGGTCCAGGACATAGCATTAGAGAAGATGGAAAACTAGTAAAGCCACCCGGCCACCAACCGCCAGCCATACAAGAAACCTTAGAGGCTATCACAAATGAGGCATATGATGATTAATTACGATTGCTTAGTATGCAACGAATCTTATAAGTCAGAAGTATATCAACCCACACCAGTGTGTGACGATTGCTTACATGGCCGCGACATATCAGAACTACCACCACGAATTGAAATATCTATCAAAGCTATTGCAAACGGCCAAACTATATCTGAAGAGATTAAGATAGTATCACGCTATGAATTCCTGAAGAACACCGAACGCACTAGTTCAGGATTCAAAATCAAAAAAGTATCATCTCTAAAAAAGATACTAAATAAGATGTTGAACCAAGCTATTCAAAACGTCAAAACATATGTGATAGGATAATCCTTAGTCATGGACAAGAGACTAACACTACTAAGTCAACACGGCTTTCGTATCCCAGAACCAAACGGCGACACATATGAGACCGATTGTATATTCTGTTCTAAGGAATCCCATTTCTACTTCACACTCACAACAGACGGAAATGGTATAGGCGACGTCCAGTGGACTTGCCATCGCTGCGGACTAAACGGTAATAAGTATGAGCTTCTTTCCCAACTAGTAGAGCAGGGAATAGAACTAACAACAGATGAACAACTACTAAGTTTTGAACAATACAAAGGATTGCCCGCCGGATCATTAGAAGAAAATGGTTGCTATATCAACTGGATCACAGATCAACTATGTCTGCCTATGTTCAATCAAAAAGGAAAACTAGCAAACGTCTATATCTATGATAAGGAAGACAATACCATACTAGGTACTGCAATTCTTAAACGCCATATCCTAGGTATTAGCGAATTACAAGACTCACAAACATTATACATAGTAGAAGGTCACTGGGATTACATATGCCTGAAACATATCATAGACCAGGAAGGATATGGTGCTGATGTATTAGGCTTGCCAGGTGCCGCGTCATTCACTAAAGACCAACTGCCATTAGTAAAAGGAAAAGATGTTTGTATCATCTTAGACAATGATCATCCTAAGCGTAAGAATGGTCGCACTATACAACCCGGCAAAGATGGTACTGATAAGATCATCAAACTATGTACTAACTCCAACCAAAAGCCTAAGTCTATCAGACGTATAGAATGGGATTCAGAACTATCAGACGGCTACGACATTCGAGATGTATGTGTAGACTTAGAAGTGCACGTCGACCCAACCTCTTATAATGATGTTATAGAATTCCTCAATGAAAATCTAGTACATGACAACGCAATAAAAACTACAGTAGCAACAGACGTTGATCCAATAGAATCCTTCGATGAACTATGTGATATATTTCGTGAACACCTAATGTTCTCTGATGCTATGAAAGATACCTTAGCGGCAATGGTAGCTTCCATAGTATCATTTCAATTGCCAGACCAGTCAGTATGCTTATGGGTAGTTGGTCCGCCGTCCTGCGGAAAATCTACATTATGCGAAGCGTTCACCGAAGTCCCGCAAACCTTACACCAGACTAAATTCACAGGACTAGTATCTGGTTGGGAAACTGAAGACGGCAGTGACAATAGTATCTTTGCCAAACTATCCCAGAAATGTCTAATAGTAAAAGACTTCACGACTATCTTAGCTCTACCTCATATGGTGCAGGCTAACATTTTCGGTGACTTAAGAGACGCAACCGATGGCTCATTCCGAGCATCATTCCGAAATAGTATAGGAGAAAGAAACTATGATCGACTATCCTTCTCAGTAGTGGCCGGCGTAACAGATGAGATTAGAGCAATTGATAACGCTCCACATGGTGCTCGTTTCCTATCGGTAGAGATTGTAGAACACAATGCATCAACAACAGATAGAACACAAACCCATCAAGCCTTATCAAACCTTATTACAAACTCTAATGATACAGATTCGGATTCCGATAGACGTCGGGTACAAGACTACTTACGACCATACGTGTCATCATTTATGGAATTTGTCTTCAATAGTACACAACCAAAATCTAGTATCACATCGGAGCACCAAGAGCTTATAACAGACTTTGCCGAATACATTGCATATATGCGAACTAGTGTTAAACGCAATCGATACGGCAACCTGGAATTTCCCGTCCGCAAAGAATCATCCAGCCGTGTTGCCATACAACTAGCAAAAATCTATCTATCACTGGCACGCTTCATAGATGATAAAGAATACATTCTATCTATCATCAAACGAATTGCATTAGATACAGTCGGTCGCCTAGGCTATCGTTCAAGGGTCTTATGGTATATCCACAACCACACAACTCAAGAACATAATCACAAGCCGATCGGCCAACACAATAGGTTGATCGGCACAGCAAAGGATGACATAGCAGAAGGAACCAACATATCAAAATCAACTGTGTCCCGCATTATTAAGGATTTTGCAGAGATAGGTATAACAGAACAAAACGCGACCAGAGCAGCCGACGGCACAAGAGGAAGACATAGTCACGAATTCATACTAACACAATCTGTATCCGACATATGCTCACACATGGAATGGTAATATGAAACTGAAATGGCCGCACCCGACAATGATATAATTTCTCCCAACTAGTAGCTATTGACAAACCCTAGTCATTAACATATATTAACCCTTGACAAACATTCTACTAAGGAAATATCAAATGCCCAAGACACGTACTAGCGGATCATATGGTGTTAAGACTGTATCTCCCACAGCATCCGCAGTTGCCACAGGATCGGCAAAAGACTCTGTTACTATTATTGCTCCAGCTTCTAATACTGCGGATGTATATGTAGGCTTTGATGCATTGGTCGATGATACTAATGGTTTCCCATTAGCGGCTGGTGCCTCAATAAATTTACCTATGGACCCAGACAATATCTTTGTTTTTGTCGCAGCAGCCACACAACCTGTAAGATACATTTTCGTTTAGAACTAACATTTTAAAAAATATCACATACTAATAAAATTCACACACAAAGGATTATGACTATGTCAATCGGATATGTCGCCCCACCAGTGCCGTTGGCAAATCTATCAGACGCTGATCTTGATACTATGGCAGAGCTACAAGCATTAGTGGCAGACGCTACTGTGTTAGATACTACTGCAATAGATACAATAGCAGAACTTAATACAATTATTGGTGATGCTACAATTCAAGTTCAACCTGCCGAAGGTGCCTTTGTAGACGGCGATAAGACTAAACTGAACGACATAGAAACAGCGGCAGACGTTACAGATTTCACGAACGTTAATGCAGCGTTGGCGGCGGCAACCTCGGCAGTAACAATAAAGTCATCAACTGTCGACCTGCTCAAATTAGATCGCACAGCGAATGCTGACGTTGATGATATAGTCTATATGGGTGTGTCCGCGTTATCATCGTCTGCGAATGATTATTTTTGGATTGGGAACGGCACCCCCAGCGCTAACCGCCACCTCAGATTGTTGCTGAATTCCGGATCGCTTATGCAGGGTGCAGCGTCACTACCATCAGGCGGAGCATCAGGCGGCAAAATACTAGTTCAAGGCGATAGTGTAACAGCAGCAACAGGGGTGGTAACAAACACGTCAGTGCTACAGTCAATTGCCGGTGAGCAATGGGTAGTCAATGACAGTGATACCGCAACGCAAATCTCGCCACATAGTAAACGTGCTCCGTCTACGATGTATGATCTTGGCCCAGGCATCGATCAGATGCGAGAGACTCGAATCCCTAATTTTCCGAATGGCGGAAAAGTCATATATGTTGCTGAGGATCGTCGAGCGAGATTAGCGGAATTAACCGTAGGTCAATTGAACCAACTAACACCAGGACAACGGCAGACGATCCACGAAGAAACATTTGCCGAACGCAACGCACGATTGCCAGAACTTGAACCGTTGATCGTTGGTGACTGGGAAGCACAACAGGACTCAGAAGAAGCTGATCACAACAATAAGGTGGCGAACAAATCGAATTATGACGCTGAGAAATCTACACACGATTCAGCAATGTCGGACTATCAAGCGGCAGTTGATACTATTACTCCGCTGATCGAAGATTGGGACACAAAAGACAAAGCCTACAAAACCTATCTCAAGTCACTCGATCAATGGGAAGCCGATCTATTCGCTCGTGATCGCTGGGAACAATTAACTAAGAAAGCGAAGAAGGAAGTTAGAGAACCAGAACAACCCGGCAGCAAACCATCAACCGTAAATCCACCAGCCGGAAAACGTCCAGAGCTACCATACAAACCAGCCGAACTACGAGCCGACCCAGAACATCCAGGCGATTTCAAACGTCGTGCAAATCCTTTTGTATAGAAAGTGGCTATGGCATTCCTAAGACTAAAAACAGATAATCCAGGTTACAGAGTGCGCCATTTAGATAATCCTTCAAATGCTATAAAAGAATCACGTGAAGAATTAATAAGATGGTCTTGGAAACAGTGGACTAAATGGATTGCAGTGTTCCCCAAACAAGTCAGCAACCTGACTACTGTCGACATCGCATTTGATCCTAATTCTACATCCAAGACTAGCTATATCGGAAATCCAATTACGCAGGCGGCAGTAACAATTGGTCCGCTTGAATACAACAGCAGTGAGTCTACTCTTAAATATGCTTTAGTGCATGAACTTGGACACGTGCTCGGATTGCCAGCAAATCACTTCCATGCTCGTTGGACTAAGGCAGTGATGTCTAAGAATCGTAGTGGTATTAGTGAACCACAAGCCCCAGATGTTATTCAATTGTGGAAACGCTACCCGCCGAGCGAGTTTGCGACTAAGACCGTAATGTTTAAAGACGTACCTCAACCCGAGTAATAGTATGAATGAAATATTAAGAAAAGAATTAGAAGAAATAAAAGGTGTTCACACTACATACACAGACGAAAATGGAAACCTAGTATTAGAAGTAGAAGACAACGAAGATTGCAACAAACTATACGAAATAGCAAACACGCACAAGTCACTGAAGGACGCAAACGGAAACCTTATTCCCACCATAGTAAAGAAAACCATTCGGCCACGTGCCATTCTGCCAACATATAACGAATCTTATATGAAAGGAGAATCAAGTCCTAACTCTTTTAACATTACCACTCACAGGGATTGCCATAACGTTCCCATGGGTGGTTGTCAGATAGCTCCTGAGGGTGCTGGATGGGTAGGCACACTTGGCGGAGCATGTTCTTTTCAAGGTGTTAATGACGGTAAACGATACTTCGGATGTATTACAAATTGGCATGTTGCTAATGGTGGACGATTTGGTCAAGGTGCTCCGATTGGTCAGCCATCCGGACAAGGCCCAAAGTTCGGAGAACAACGAACATGGGAGCCTATAGGATTTAACAACCAAAACAATGTCATGGACGTTGCATTCATAGATTGTGGAATCGACGGTAAGCATTACATACTTCCTGAAATGATAGGTCTTGGCAAACTTAATAGTTCCCCCCAACTAGAGCTGTCTGTTGGAATGACAGTAATGAAAACTGGTAGAACTACTGGCATTCAAAAAAATGGTAGAATCACTGCAACTGGTGTTACTACATTCGTAGACTATGGAAACGGCAATGTCGGAAAGTTTGTAAACCAAATACAAATACAACAAACAGGAAGAGACTTCTCTGCGGCTGGTGATAGTGGATCGTTAATAGTAGATAAGAATGTCCGTCCCACAGCATTGCTATTCGCTGGAAGTGGAGCGACTACTATTGCATCGCCACTGAAACCTATAATAGACAAATTTAAGATATCATTTAACCTAGGACAATAGGAGATACTTAATGGCTAATCCTTGCCTACCATGTTGCTGCCCAACTTCACGCCTATCAAATATGTATAAGGATGAAAGCGGCCAACCCGACGTAAACGTCCAAGGATTCTTAGATAGTATCTGCGACGTATTTTCATGTTTGCGTTTACATGCTTCTATGAAACGAGCACTGCCAAAAGATAATCTTACTCCCGCACAATATGAAGAGGCATGTAAGATCATTGACGATGCGAACGTGCAAATAGAGCCATGTGGAATAATATCTATCATATCATTACTGCTAAGAGTGTTAGGTGTTATATCAAAAGCTGATGTCGTGATTCGTGGTGAAGACCTTACGAATTGCATTGCAGACTTTGAACAGCTTATGAAGATGATACAAACAATCCTTGACGCCATTAACGGTAATGCAAACAGTGGTGGTTGTGGATGTAATCCCAAACAACCAAACAATCCAACCGACCCGATAGATGGTTATAATCCTGCCGGTCCTGGTAATAATAGGGGATGCTGATGGATGTTATAGAACGCAACCAATCAGTAACACCACAGAAGACAATCACAAACCCACAACTGACAGCAGTACTAACTATCCTTGCCGCCTCAATAGCAGGACCGCCACTAGCATCAAACCTAACTGATAACAATAAACAACCAGTTATTGTCAACGCTCCAGAATCGACAGCCAACAAACAACCCGCAATTGTACAACCAGCAATTGACCTCAGACCGCTCCAGGTTGCACAGGATCGATTGAGAGACGATCTAATTCAAATCGTGACACAATCATCGTCCAACATTTCGAATGCGTTAGAGAGCCAATCTGCGATCCTGAACAAACACGACAAAAAGCTGAGCGAACTTTACAAATGGGCGGACCACATTACTGACAAGGTTAATGAGATCGGCACGGCCAAAACATTCTCCACATACAGTCAGCCAGCAACATACACATCTTCAATCATATATTCCGA
>Ga0210003_1002309_pt1 | contig 16242 bp, 21 predicted proteins | sample LantaG_FD_182804 | JGI IMG/M metagenome (GOLD analysis project Ga0210003, IMG submission 182804) | Deep subsurface microbial communities from Baltic Sea to uncover new lineages of life (NeLLi) - Landsort_02402 metaG (SPAdes) (version 2) | ecosystem: Environmental > Aquatic > Marine > Oceanic >...
AATTCTATAGTGTATCATTATCCAAAAGTTTCTAGTTAAACTATCAAGAACAAATAATAAACCTTTGATGAAATTGATTTTTAAGGAGATTTTGTATGCATTTATGTCAATGTGGGTGTGGTAAAGAAGTTACTAAAGAGAGTAACAAATTTATCAATGGGCATAATGCATTAGGGTTGAAAAGAGATCCATCTATTGCTTTAAAACGAAAACGAACATGTATGAATCGATATGGTGTTGAATCAATAACCCAGCTTAGTGATATGAAAGAGAAGAGTAAAAAAACATGTATTGAAAAATACGGTGTTGAGTATGCAGTACAATCCAAAAAGGTCAAAGAAAAAATCGAGAAAACTTGTTTAAAAAAATATGGTGTCAAAAGTCACAATCAAACAGAATCTGTAAAAGAAAAAAAGAAAAAAACATGTTTAATTAATTTTGGAGTTGAAAATCCAAATCAATCAGAAGAAATTAAAGAAAAGAAAAAACAAACATGTTTAAAAAATTTTGGTGTAGAGTATCCAGGTCAATCAGAAGAAGTTAAAAAAAAATCAAAAATATCATGTTTAGAAAAATTTGGAGTTGAAAACCCAAGTCAATCTGATGAGATTAAAGAAAAGAAAAAACAAACATCTTTAAATAATTTAGGTACCATTCACAATAGTAGATCACGCGAAATTAAGGAAAAAAAGAAACAAACATGTATAGAACATTTTGGAGTTGATAATTGGGCTAAAACAGAACAAGGAAGAACAAAATCAAGAATTAATTATATAAGAATGATTGAAAATCAAAAACTTAATGGAGAACCTCTAAGTCCAAGAGTTGGCGATAAAGAAAGATTATGTTTAAATGAACTTCAATTATATACCTCATTTAATATTGAACGGCAATATCCTAGTTTTAAATATGAGATTGGTAGAATCCCGGATGGATATATTAAAGAATTAAATTTGGTAGTTTTATTTCATGAACGAAATCATTATTTAAATGATAATTATATAGAAGAAACAGAAGATACGGTTAGAACTACAAAAGATTACATATCATTAGGATTAAATGTTTTCAAAATTTCTGAGAAACAGTGGAAAGATAATAAAGAACAAATTATAAATGATTTTATAAATTTGATAGGAGTTGAGTATGCCAAGCAGAAGACTTGCAACGAATGAAGCGCTAGCACCCGTCCAAGAAGTGGCAGTCAATCCATATTCTGCATACAACAGTGACAATGTCAATATGCTAACTCGAGTTGTAACTGGTGAAAAGGAACGAGATTTTGTTATAAATGGTTTAGGTGCTACTGGTGTTAATAGAGTTGATACTGAAGTACCTGAACCAGCACCTACATCTAATATAGATGATGATTTTCAAAGTTATGTTAATCAAGCAGCTGTAGATTTAGTGTGGGATTCAACATATTGTTATTTCGATACGGCGGTAGGCAAACGAATAAGAGCTGAAATACCGGCACCTGCTACTAGCGCACACTGTGTATTAATGTATGGTACAGCACCATCTGCACTCGCTATTGGTAAATTATTTAAGATTACTTTCACTCTTACTGATACCCCGAGATTTCTTCATATTCAATTCGGTAGTGAAATTAAAACATATACTCGCCCTTCAGCAGGAACTTTTGAATTTTATATGGAACTTCATTCTAATGGAAGCGGTCCGAATAATTTCACAATTATTATTGATTTAGATGATCAGGATACTTATTCAGATAATATTGTTTATATTGATGATGTTCTGGTTGAGGAAATTGCTAATCCAGGTACTGATATTGATCCCATCACTGATCCAGATGTTGACCCAGATGATATTAATGAAGCATTATTACATCCGCATGAATACATTAACGTGTTTCCTGGTGTTGCTGTAAAAGATGAAGTGATGGTTAATATTCTTGGTACTAGACCGGAAGATGAAGACATTGCTGTTTTAACTCTTGAATACAATGATGACGATAACTGGATTAGCGGGCAGGCATTTCAAGCAGCTGACTTCGTAGGGACAAGTAATTTATTCCCTACTGGAACATCAGGCTTTACAGCAGGTGTATTAAATACAACATTGAAAGATGATGGTGAAGTTGGCGGACCTATTAAAGTGGTCGGCGATAGCGGTAATTCAGTAATTCAATGGGCATATTTATGCATGTATTATTCATATTTCAAAAATCCAGATGGAAATCATGCTTATATTGGTTTAGCTAAAGAAGATGAAGTTGGTGATACTAGATATGGTGAGGATTATTTGATCCTTGCTAAGATAAGATTTGTCGATATCAATACAGCAGATGCAATTTTCTATTATCCTGAAAGACAGGATTATGGATTTATTGATGCTACTAGAGTTACCTATCTTCATCTTGGTAAACTTGCACATTGGTTAAATCGACCAATTAATGCATCATTAGCAATGGATGCTTTAGCTTCTAGAATATATAATTACAAAGGTGTAATGTTCTTCCAAACATATCAAGATTTTGTTAATTGGAGAACTCAAGTATTACCAACTGGCGCCGGTCATGGTCCACTTGAATATTTACAATGGCTAAATGGTGCTGAGAATGAAATGAGCTATGATTTATTAGCTTATGTTCTTCAGACTAATAGTTATTGGAAATCCAGAATTACAACCACTGGTCAGATTGATAGTATTAGTATAGGGGACGGCGGTACTGGATATCTCACTGGTGATTCTATTGTATTTACTGGTGGTGTTCCACAATCAGGAACTGTGGCCGTAGCAACGGTTGTAGCTACAGCTGGGGTAATTACTTCAATAAATATAACTAATAATGGTGCTGGTTATGAAAATCTGCCGGCATTAAGTGTAACATCAGGTGGTGGTTCAGGTGCAGAACTTATTCCTTATATGGATCCATCATTAACTGGTTATAATCTGGATGTAGAATGGGCTGAAATACAAGCTGATGAATTTGAAGTAGATTGGTCTAATGTCAATTCTGGATCATGGCCAACAGCTGTTCAGATGACAGCTTTGACAGCAGGAGCACCCGGTACATGGTCTTGGAATGGTGTAGCTTCTGCACCTGGTGGTGATGCAGCTGGTTTTGCTGATGCTAAAGCTAAATGGCCTTATGAATATTATGAAGTGACAGGTTCTCCAGCATTAACATCTGGAATTACAGTAGTTAATCCATTTAATGCAACTGGTAGAGGTAAAGTTCCTGGTCCAAGAGAAGATGAAGTGTTACAAGATGTTTCAGAAAACAAATTTCTTAGAGCTGATGGAACATGGCAACCAGCATCAGGTGATTTTAAATTCTATCTTCATGGTTGGCCTCAATTAAACATGGTTATAGGTGAAATAATAGTTTCACAACCAAGAACTATTACAAAAATATATTATTCTGCTGATAATGCACCGCAAGGAACAATTATAACTGATGATTTAACATTTAAATTAAAGAGATGCCGGGCAGGTGTTTGGGCAGATATAGCGAGTGCTACTGGTACCATTGCAGTTGGTTATACACAATACACTGTTAATACTACATCATTATCTCCAAGTTATGAACTTCAAGAAGATGATATTTTAGCTGTAGAAATTACAAATATTGGTGTCGTACCAAATGAAGGTGGAAACGATCTAACTGTAACTGTATATTAATTTTTTAGGAGATAATTATGCCTTTAGAGCAACCGACTTATCGGTTAACCCATGGAACGATACCTCTTAATGGAGACACTGCATCATTTTATGATATGGATGGAGTATTGGGTGGCGATAATATCCCTGAAGGATTATATAGATTAAGATATGATGGCGGTACTATGGATTATAATACCGGCGGAACTAAGTACCAAATCAATTTTGCTCAATTATTAGACTCAAGTAGTAGTTCTTCAAGTGAGTATCCGCCAGATCCAGCATCTACACATCTTGGTTTTATGCTTTTCATTCCAGCATATATAGAAGAAACTGGAAGTTCCTCTAGTTCACGAGTATATGCAGACGTTGTGTGTCCTGGTGGATATAATGAATATGCTAGTGAAGCTGCTTGTGAAATTGCTGTTTTAAATACTAACGCTGATACTGGAGAAAATGAACTTTCAGATTATATTGATTTTCCTCATCCTGGTGGGCCAATTCATATAGCTTTAGATTTAATAGATTATACAGGAGTAATAGCAGGACCCACATCAGGTGTTCCAAAATTTTCATTGACAAAATTAGTTGAAAACAAATTAACTGTTGTTGCAACTGGACTACCTACTGATCCGGTTGGTTATGATTATTGGAGTGATGGAATACTTAAAACATTTAAAGGTACAGATAGAAATATATTATTTCATGTTCATCGAAGTTCGCCACAGATCAATGTTGCCAATTATCTTACCTTTGATATTGATATTGATAATACTAGTGGTGATGCTAATAATACATTTGAAGTGTATTATGGTTCAACATCAATATTAGGACCAGTAACACCAGGAGCCGTGCCATACAGTGGTACTACAACACCAGTTAATGGTGATGGTGAATATGATTATATTGTAATTAATGTTGATGGTGGGCCAACTTTACTGGGTACATTAAATAATTCTTATGATATCACAGTTGATTATAATGCAGGTTATCCATCAGTAGATACTAATGATCCGATTGCAGGCACAGGTGGAGATCCAAATAATACCAGCCCGGCTATATCACCATTAGAGGTGCCATTAACATGGACTGATGGCCCATTACAAAGTTCTCAATTAGAAGTTATATTAGGCTGGGATATATGGCTTAAATATAAAACTGAAGTGGCTTGGCATCCTATGCAAGTTATCGGCGAGACGGTAAATGAAATACCGATTTATAATTTAGCTGATTTAGATCCAGATACAGAATATGATTGGAGAGTTGTTCCATTTTCTTCTTCAGCAAATCATCCTAGCGTGGTGGCTCCAACTCCTGAAGATTGGGAATTTAAAACCACTGCAGGTAGAACAGACGGTTATACCAGAGATACCAGAGTAACAGATTCAAATACTGAATTTAATGTTAAGGTTGCATGGAGCCTATTTCCAATAGCTTTAGGTGTATTGAATGATCCTCCATCATCACCAGTCAATGGAGACCGATGGGAAGTGGGAATTGGTACCGGCGATTGGGTCGGTCACAATGGTCAGCATGCTATATGGAATGAATCCGAAACTAAATGGGATTTTGAAGAATTAGATCTAAGTGTGTATGATGAAGTTGAACGTTTCGGTATTTATTATAGACTTGACGCTAGAGAAGAAACTTTAGAAAATTGGATCTTAATTGAACAGATAGAATTTGATCCGCTCGCTTCTTCATCAAGTGCAATAACTGCATTTTATGAAGAAATATATGAGTTACAAACTGACTTGCCTGATTGGGCTACAAGGTGTACTGCTTTAGGTGTAGATCCTAGAGACGAGGCTAATGATTTATTTATTGGCCAATCTGATAATATATTAGAATTTAGAATATTAGCATTCAAAACTGGATTTTTTAGAAATGAAACATGTGGTATATTCTTTCCTCATACCGCTGGTCGATTAATTGAACATTTTTCTACTAAAACTCAAATGTACATTAATCTAGATGGTGATTATGTAGGCAGGTTTGATAATATACCTACAGGAACTAGATTTGACAAATTTCATAAATATTTAGAAGCTGAACATGTTTGGACAGGTCGAAATACTACACAGACAGAATTACAAAATTCTCCTGCTGGGGGTATAGCAAAAGCTAATGGATTATGGAATCCATCTAGAATCACAGTAGATAATAATAGAAGATATATTACAAGATCTCCTTCTATCTGGACGGCATTCAGAAACTCTGGTCATAAAGCTAATGCTAGTGGTGTAGTAAAATATGATTTTTACAATGGTAATATTGATCAATGGTGGCAAGAAGGTGCAGTAAGTCCACATGAATGTCTACATAATCCAGATGATGACACAGAAGGTGCTAGCAGAGGTATTACATTGGATTATGTAACGGGTGATGCATTTTGTAGTGGTCAAGTTTATGTTAATGATCCGATATTAGGCGGTGTACTGCAAAGACATGATCATGATGGTGGAGATGCAATAAATTATAATACATCGGGAAAAATTCAATCAAATTATGGTTCTACTCAAGATAAATATGGTAATGTATGGATGGTATCAAGAGAAGATTATATTGGTTCTGGAGAACGCCAATACTTAAGCAGTGTCAGTTCAGATTATACTGGTATAGGTAATCAAGGAATTGGAAGAAATTGGTATATTGGTGATTTGACAGGAGGCGCAATTTCTAACATATATAATATAACTACAGATCAATGGGGGGGCATTTGGATAACATCATATGGTAATATTGGTTATTTAAGAATAATAAGAATTGTACCAGATGAAGATGGAGATATACAACTAAGTAATGTTGAAGTATATGAATTTGGTGGAACAACAGGATATAATAGACAATTAACCGGTTTAGTATGTGATGTTGCTGATTCGAATGGTAATTTTAATGTATGGGTATGTGAATTAAGTGGCAGAAAAGTACACAAGGTAAGATTTATAAAAAATTCTGGTGTGAACACTGTTACATATAGAGATTCAAAGTATTTTCAAACTTGGACAATTCCAGATATACCCTCTGGCTGGAGACCGCATGGTGCAGCATTAGATGCTGATAATAATATATGGATAGCTCCTATTTCTGGTCTTGGTGCATCATCAGCTGTTATAAAAATTTATCAGAAAACTGATGGTGTAGATTGGGGTAATGGCATGGGAACACAAGGAGGGAGAACATTATATCCTTCCGATTATGATCATGTTGTATATGATCAATGGGATACTGGAGAATATATCACACCTGGTTATACAATAATTTCAACTCAAGGTGCTAATGAAGCAACTATAATATATGGAACTCCAATTATAGTTACTGATTCCGTAGTAAATCCACCATGGAAATTAGTAGCTTATGACCAATTAGTAGGAGAAAGGATATTTCCTTCTTTCAGTACGTCCTTACCACTATTGGGAAATACTAACTGTAGAGGCATTGTTGTTGATCAAGATCCATATGGTACTACTTTAATACCAGATATGTATATTTACTCAGATTTTACAGGTCAAGTGATGAAATTATATTCAACACAAGATCCAATTTTTGAGCAAAGACTTGATTATGAACCAGTATGGAAACGACCATCATAAAGAGAAGAAAAAAAGAAGGGGGTTGAACCCTTCTTTTTTTATTTGTTATGGCCAAGGCACCCCAGCAATTGTGATAACTACATCATCATCAACATCGAGATACGGTGGTCGTTGAGGAAGAATTATTTCACTTAGTTGATTATTTCGAGCATATAAATATTGTAGACTTACCATATTTGAAAGATCGAGAGTCCCACTTAAACGATTATTTTGACAATAGAATCTTTCTATAATTGACCATCCCAATGCATTTGTAGCAAGTCCAACCATACTAATATTCGTGATGCTATTATTTCTACAATCCACAATAGTTACAGGTGTATCATCTAAGATTAAATCCGTGAGATTATTGTTTCCACATAAAATAAAATCTAATTGAGAACAATGCGAAACATCCAAAGTTCCAGAAAGTTCGTTATCATTTAAAATGATATACCGTGAATACTGACCTGAAAGACCAACAATGTTTGTTAAGTAACAATTAGCGGCGTCTATAGACCGTAACCAATTACTCGACAAATCAAGACTAGTTAATCCGCTATAGCTACATTGAAGATATCTCAATTTCGGATTTGTTGATAAATCTATATGAGTTATATTTGGACAATAAGCAAAATCCAAGTAATATAGATTAGTAGAACCATGCACATTCAAATTAGTAAGTGAATGCATACTACTTATATATAATTCGCGCATAGGTTCTGGCTGGAAATTCAATGATGTTGCGAAGTCGCTACTCATTCTGATGACAGCAAGATTAGATAAATATTCAATACCATCAGTATTGGATATATAAGCGCCTTCAGCTGTACGCAAGTTAAGTATACTGACACTACCGATATTATCTATGTCATAGATTTGATCGTTAGGTTTGAATTTACTAGGAATGCAATCGATAATTGCCTGTCGAAAGATATCATCAGGAAATTCAAGCACTCTAACTTTCCTGATACGATAAAACCCTTGACACACATCTTCGTTAATAAATGAAGAATTAGTACTGAGAACATCACCGCAGTATTCCCAATCGGTATTCATCAATGAAGAATTATATTCAAGAATATAGTTAGTAGCCCAGTTCTCCCACTTAAGCTCCAACTCACTGGCACCAATAGACACTCCAGTAATTTCTGACTGACCACACACAATAGTATTAATGCTGATCAAAATAATAGCAAGTATAATAGATTTATGTTTCATAATAGTTTCCCTTTCAAACATTAATATATATAGTAAAGAAATTCCATTCATATTAATAATTGACTTAAAATTACATATATATAGTAATAACGATTAAACTGGTTATATTCAAACCATTTTACTAATATGCATGCAATTAACAATTTTGAAAAAATAAGATAAGGTTAAATAAAACTAGAACATATTTAAAATGAGTTAGTATTATTTATAAGTCAAAGTAACAAATCAAATAGGAGAAGAGGGAAATGAAAGATCTAGTTCAAACTATAGTAAAAAGTATTGTAGATGCAGAAGATAAAGTTTCTGTAAAAGAAATTCCGGGTGACAGCACATCTATTATCGAAATCAAAGTGATGAAAGATGATCTTGGAAAAGTAATTGGTAAGAGCGGCAAGACTGCTCAGAGCATTCGTAATATCATTTATGCAGCTTCATTTAAGACTCGTAAGCGTTATACAGTTGATATTAGCGAATTATAATTGATTATAAATTATGGGTCCCTAGTCTTCGGATTAGGGACCCATTTTTTACAGGAGATAATATGAAAAAAGATAAGAAGAAAGAGAAAAAAGATAAGAAGAAAAAAGCTACATTAGAATCATCTATAGCTGAAAAATTTGGTGTAAAGACAACAGCAAAAGTCGTAATGGAATAATGAATTCAGAAATAAAAAAAATTGTTGATCCAAAATTATATGATGTATTTTTAGAAGTAGTTAAATCAGATGCATTACTGACTCAACTACCATACAAAACAACATCAATAAAAGAGTTTATAAACGCATTAATAGCATCTGTTGTTTTAATGAAAGAACGAGAAAGTGTATTACAAGATTCTCTTCTTAAAGTGTTTCAAGCAAACCCACAATTAAAACAAATAATGGAATTAAGAAATGATCCATCTTTGTTATCTAAAGAATCAACTGGATGATAATATTTTTTTCTTTGATTTATCAGTTTTGATTCATTCATTAAACCCATCTGATAATATAGTTATTTTTAACGAACAGTCTTTTAAATTATTTCGACAAAATATGTTTTCTGGTGATAATTGCTATGTAGAAGATTATGACGCCTTCGTTGAGAATGATAACTTTCAAACATCACCACATCTAGATTGGGAAAAAATTGCTTCTCAAAAAATAAAAAACATTTGTATAGTTAATTTCGATTCTATATCGCCTAGTATTTTACAACAAATTATTATTACAAAAAGTAAAAAAACTGAAATCAGTGGTATAGCAAATGAATATGTCCCAGGAGTAAAAGATTTTCATTTTAAAATTCAAGAATGTAAAGATATGGGAATGAACTCCGATAATATGTCAATATACTTATGTTTAAAACATTCTATATCACCATCAGTAATTAATGATATAATAGACTCGCCTAGATTTCAGAATAAAGAACTTCATAACAGAGAAATTGATTCTGTTATAGATCTTAAGAAACTTTTCAAATGACGAATAAATTAAAAGATTTAAGGAGTCGCAATGAAAATAATCAATAGTTTTCTTCAAGAAGATAGATCTTTTGAAAAAAAAGATTCAGTTAAAGCTATCGTTAAATGTCCTAAAGGTAAAATTTTAATTCTTCGTCGTCAGAATGATGAAAATGGTGGAGGCGATTGGGATCTTCCTGGTGGAGCAATTGAAAAGGGCGAAGATCACAAAACTGCTCTGAAACGAGAAGTATATGAAGAGGCTGATATAACCATTGATAATATCAAAAAGGTCAAATCTATCACTTTAAAGATACCTGAAATCGGAGTGAATTCTGTTATGAATATTTATTCAGCTACCACAGAATCACTCGGAGTCACACTCAAACCAGCTACATGGAAAGGTTCTGATGGAAAAACAGAACATACTGAATATAAATGGATTTCTACTAAAGTAGAGCTGGAAACACTACCAATGTTAGATTCTTTGAAACAAGTTATTATGAATCAAATTAAGTAAAATTATTTCCCAATCAAAAAAGAACAAATAAAAAACTTTATAGGTTTTATTTATAAACAGAAGGAGAGAAACAAAATGAGTATTACACCGCAAATGGCCGGACAGGTACAGGTAATTTTGCCTACACCTACTGATGCAGAATTATATGCAGCTGCAGAAGTAAAAAGAGCGCATTATCTCAGCATGAACACTATTAAAACTACAGATAATGTAGGTAGTGTTATTGCTGCAGCTGATGCGATGGCAGATAATGACGTAATTCGTTTAAGCCAGAATCAAAAGATTAGAATGGCTCATAGAGGATTTGATGAGATTGAACAGACTTGGGAAACAGAAGCAACATACCAAGAAGTCACAGTTGGTTCTTCAACTGTATGGAAATACGTTGCACCAGATCCAAGACCTAGTTTAGCGATTGCTGATACTGATGATGGAATTGAAATTACAGATGAAGGCACATTCGTTAAGACAACAGGTTATGTTGATTCTGAAAATATCATTCCTTTCGAATCTATTACATATGAAGGCAATGCTAGCTCGAGTTCTGCTAATGATGGTCTGGTTGGACCTGAATATACAGCTCTTGCTGCAGATCTAGCACAAGCAATCATTGATGATCAGCCAGGTAAGACTGGCGGAGAAGCAATGGATGAAGCTAATTACTTATCAATGCCTGGCTACCCAATTGCAACAGCAACTACACATATTGCAGCATTAGCTGTAATTAATGCTTATGCTGTAGCGAGTGATGCCACTGCAATGACAATAGCTGAACTCGAAGCTGCTGGTATTCCTATTAATAACTTGTTAACTACTAAACTAGCTGCTTATAAAGTTGCAGTTGCACTTCAGACATCAATTGCATCTATTTCAGCATTACAGCAAGTAATTGTTGATGTAAATCATGCATAATTGATATAGTTGAAAAGAAAATTTGGGGCGTCTTGAATGCACTGCATAAGTGTGTTTAAGACGCCCCTTTTTATTCGAGGAATAATATAATGTTTGATATAGGAGATATAATATCGTCATTAGCTAAAATTGGTGTGTCATTAACACAAAAACAAGCTGAATTAATTAAATGGCGGACATCTGATGATGCTAAAAAATATTATTCTCGTCAAGAAAATAAAAAATTCTATAAAGAATTAAAGAAGGGAAATATGTTAGTTGTTGATGCTATAAGAAAAGAAAAACAAAAGAAGATAGAAGATTTAAAACGATCTTTATTATCTATCATTGTTGTACTTTTTATTATTTCTTTCACATCATGTGGTACAGTCCCAAATGTATATGAAAATTCATATGATGTAAATAGTGTAAAAGAGACTGAAAAGACTCATGTCTTTAATGATCAAGATATAAAATTATCAGGTGATCTGAAATCAACAAAATTTAATGGTGAATGGGTAATAGTCCATCCTGATTTTATAAAAACATTCAATGAAAATCAAGATACTTTAATTGAATGTTTGCAAAAATTGAAGAAAATCAAATATGTAAATGTTGGTTTATCTATTACAACACTAGTATTATCAATATTAAGTATTATTATGGTTTTAAGAAAGAGAGGTTAATATGTTAAATCTGCCTCCAATTAAAAGAATGCTGAAGGAACCATCAACTCACAAACATGGTTTGATAAGTCAAGCGCTTAGTGGCAGATTGATCCTAACTGTGGTCGCCGCAATATCTTTCTATAAATTGGTCAGTACAATTTGCTCATTACTTATATTAAAATCTGAATTACTAGTGATTAGTGATTTAACTACAATTCTAAGTACATTACTAATTGTTATGTCTAATGTATTTACATTCTACTTTATGAAAGCAACATTAAGAAATGATAATCCGCCTCCGTCACCCCTAACAGAGAAAGATGAAGATGAAAAAGGAGATACAAACTAAAGATATTGAAGATGTAATATCAGAATCCGATATTGATCTTACTGAGAAGGAATTAGAAAGAATTTTCTTTGGAAGTGGTAAACCTGGTTTAGTCCCTGAACCATCTGAATCGATACCAGTTAAAGAAAAATCTATAAGACCCCCAAAATTAAAACGAGAAGATTCCATTCCTGAATCTTCGGAAGATACCAATATACCGAAGAAAAGGCCGCAAGGTCGTCCAGTAATATGGACCGAAGAAAAAATAAAGGAACGCAAAGAAGAGAATAAAAGAATTGCAGCTGAAAAAAGAAAAAAGAAAAAAGAACTTGAGCGACAGGGAAAAATCAATACTAACGAACCAATTACTCAATATGAGCAAAAGAAATTAATAGATCAAGCAGTAAAATCAAAAAGTGAAATTGAGAAACTAATTTCAGAAAAGAGAACATTTTTAAAATCCATATTAGGTACGAATGTAAATCGAGTATTGGATACTAAATTTTTATGCGCTGAACATTTATTTGAATTTAGACATTTCGAAGATGGATTGTATGTTACTTCATGTAAACATTGTTCTGCACAACAAAGATTTAGTTCGGATGAATGGACAAGTTATATTAGCAAAAATAGAAAGAGATTATGAAAGAAGAATTAAAACTCGGAGAAGAAGAATTGATTAAAGTGGCAGAAAAGGAAAAATCAATAACTAGTGATGACGTTGTCAATGCACTGAAAAAAGATAAGCCTGTAATAAAAAATAAAGCTCCTGAAAATCATGTAGATTTAGAAGAGATGGCTAATATCGGTAAAGTATCAACAGAAGAATTAAATAACGTTTTTGATAGATTGACCGGTGTTGTTTTTAAAATAGAAAAATGTATGTTCAGAATTTGCTATATAAACAAAGGACAAAAAAGATTTACAGCTGAACTATTGAATGGTGAATAATACTTATCTATCGTCACCGTCGCCTTGGATCTTTCCTTCTTCTTTACGTTTGCCCAGTTTAACTAGGTTTTTGTAAGCGACATGGTCTAGTGATATATCTAACTGTGTGCAAACTTCTGCAACATACCATAATACATCACCTAATTCCTTAATTATAACTTCCTTAAACTCATCACTGTATTCGCCGCCCTTATCTCTAAAAAGCTTTTTAAGCTTTCCAGCTACTTCACCAGCCTCGTTGGTTAGACCTAATGCGGGATATAAAACTTTATCCCCGTGAATTTCAGTGTTTAATGATGTTGAATGTGCGTCTACTTGATATAAGTCAATCTGCATTATTTTTCTCCTTCGAATTCTTTGTTTTCCCACGGGAAAACGATCCATTCATTTTCTTTAACCATATCAGAATAAAATGTAGGTTTGCTTGGTGCATTTTCTTTACATAATAAACAAGCAGTTCTTATTGAACCAATCTGTTTTTTCCTCATTTCATTTAAAACTGCCTCTATTGTAATACCTGTATCAAAAATATCATCAACTAATAATATATCTTGTCTTTGAACAATATAATTAAAAGGCATAATTACTGGTGCTGACATTCTTTTATTAATACCAGTATATAATTTAATATTTACCATATAAATAGTATGAATATTCAATCTATCTGAAATTATTCTAGAAGGAATCATCCCGCCACGGCCAACAGATACTATAACATTTGGCGAATAATTAACTTTTTTAATCTTATTAACTATATCTTCACAATATGAATCGATGTTTTTCCAAGATAAATTTTTTATTTTAGTTTTCATTTTCCAGAACATAAGCTCCTTTATATAACTTCTAATTGAATTTTGCTTTTATTAAATGCAGAAGTAACTTCACCGTTTGCAATAACTGTAACACCATCAGCTTTAAGAACAGGTTTAGCCTCAATTGAACTCATTTTCTGATATGTAATCTTAGATGGTGTTTTGAATTTTTTCCCAGTTTGGATTTCGCTAAATATTTTATAAGTCGCCATCAGAATCTTCCTCCAGTCTTTTTTTATCTTTTTTATATCTAGATAAAGATTTCTTTTGCTGGGGGTGTTCATTAGCAAGTTCGTCTCTTATTTGATCAAGATCAGCTTGAGTTGGACCTTCTATTTCTTGTTTATTTGGATTTAAGTTTTCATTAATTAGTTGACATGTCTCGCATGGGTAAACATTACCACCTTTAATAATTGCTGAATCTGGTCTTCCACATTCCGGACACTTGATTTTTCCACTTGCTTTCTTTTGTGTTAAAGATTTTTTTTCTTCACTAGCAGTATTTAAATTTGGTTCATTTTCAAATAATGATTTCATAACATCTGCAGCTTGAGTTCTCATTTGGTGTTGAGCTAATTCAGCGATCACATCTTCTTCTGAACTACATCTATTGATGGTTAATACTACTGGTTTATCTTTTGGCATTCTATGAACATAATTAGAAATATCTAAATATGAATGTCCATTTAAATCAAAATGAAAATCAGTTTCCGGACCAAGTATAACATGAAGTATGCTATGACCTTCTTGTTCTTCACCTAAAACAATCATTTAATTCTCCCTTTTATTTTTATTCTCGAATCAATATTTGATTATAGTTTGAACTTATTACGCACAAATCTAAACATAATGGAATTAGCCATTTAAGATTAGGTTTACAGTTAGCAGGTAAATCATCAATTTTAACAATTTGATATTTATTATCATCTATAGTCATTTTAGAAAAATCAAACATTGTTCTATATATTCTCTTTTTATATAGCTTTTCAATGTGAGGCAAGGAAGTTACTATAATCCAGTCACCCGCTTTAAGTTTAATAGATAGTTCATTATCTATATATTTAGATAGACTGACTCCACCAAATTTATCTGAATTACTTTCTCTTGATATGAAATCCAATTTGCCATCAACTTTTTTAAGTAATACATGGCGAAGATCAGATGAAAAAATAAAGCCTACATCGATATATCTAACAAACTCCATATAAACTCCTTTTTATTTATTCTGATATGATATAAAGGAATTCTATTTAGTCAAAAAAAGATATTTTTATTTTGAATAGTAATTACTAAATTTATTATTTCTCAAGTTTCTTAAGAATTGTTGGCGTTTTTCTTCTTTAGTATATTCTTTAACAGCCGGCGCAATTTTCTTTTTCGCCTTTTTAACTTTAACAGCAACCTTAGGTGCTGCGTTCATTTCCTGAATAAGTCTTTCAACTATTGATTCTTCAGCAAAATCAGTAGTAGTATTAATAACTTCTTTTGATAAAACTACTTTCACCGGTGGATTCTTATAATGATCAGCAAAATATTTTTTGGTTTTTCTTTCTACTATACTACCACAACCGCATTTACATAATGGTAATTTTTTAGTCATTGATTCCTGCCTCCTTTTCCATCTTTTTTAAACGAGTGTAATAATCTTCAATTTCAGACAAGTGGTCTAATGAAATTTTCTTTGCTAGAATTGGGCAGCTTGAATGTTCTAGTTCTACTTTAATACCCATCGCTAATTCCTTCGGATCTACGTCTTCTTCTTTCAAATTTTTATCGTTGCTTCTGCCTTCACGTAAAACCTTGGCTAGTTTTGTAGCTAAGAAATAAAAAATTGATTCTAATTTATGAACATCGATTCCAGATGCTTCAGCAAACTGATGGACTTGATCGTCATTAGGATTAGGATTCTCCATTAAAAAATCTACTACATTATTAATAGTAGGATCTTTAGTCCAATCTTGCGGTGCCGGTTGACCTTCTTGTTCTTTCAATACTTTAGAAATCAATTTAAAACTATTCATAAGAACACTCCCATTTTACATTTGTTCGAACAAAAAAACAAGTAACATCAGTTACGGCAGTTACATAACTTGTTTTCTTCTGCTATTTCTAGCTGTCAGATCCAGATGTATCAATTACTATTTTCAATATGGAGATAACGCAGATTAGTACTTGGATAATAATTCGTATTATCATCTTACGTCTCCTTGTTAAT
>Ga0210003_1002310_pt1 | contig 16238 bp, 10 predicted proteins | sample LantaG_FD_182804 | JGI IMG/M metagenome (GOLD analysis project Ga0210003, IMG submission 182804) | Deep subsurface microbial communities from Baltic Sea to uncover new lineages of life (NeLLi) - Landsort_02402 metaG (SPAdes) (version 2) | ecosystem: Environmental > Aquatic > Marine > Oceanic >...
TACGGCCGCAGATATGACGACCAACACGACCGAAAAGCCGCCTATAAGGAAATGGTCGAGTCGCTTGATGCAGGCGTCGGCAAAATCGTCAAAAAGCTCAAAGACCTCGGCCTTGACAAAAAGACTCTTGTCTTCTTCACCTCCGACAACGGCGCTTACAGTTGGGTCGGAAGCAATCTGCCGTGCAGAGGCCAGAAGACCGACCTCTGGGAAGGCGGCCATCGCGTCGGCGCCGTCGCATACTTCCCCGGCAGAATAAAACCAGGCGCAGTTACAAAACAAACAGCTATGACAATGGACCTTTTTCCAACTATGGTCGATTTGGCCGGGGCAAAATTGCCTAAGAACCTGAAACTTGACGGCCTCAGCCTTCTGCCGCTCCTGCTGCGGGGCAATGAGCTTGCCAAACGAACGCTGTTCTGGCGATTCAGAAAAGAGCATGCCGTCCGCAAAGGCCCCTGGAAGTTTCTCGTGAGAGGCGAAAAGCAGTTCCTCTTTAACCTTGAACAAGACATCCACGAAGATAATAACCTTGCCGAAGCCAGGGGCGACCTCGTCACCGCCCTCAAGGCAGAGTACCAGGCCTGGGAAAAAGATGTCACCAGCGGTGTCACCTGGATTCGCAAGTAGTATGGACCGAAACCAAAACATCGCACCTGGTAGATGGTGCTTATAGGAGTCAATAACAAATGAGCGAGCAAAAGTTTAACCGGCGTGACCTTCTCAAGGCCGCAGGCCTTGGCGCCGCAGCCGTTACAATGCAAGGCTGTTTGAATATCCAACGCCGGCCTGTTGCGCACAAACCCGGCGACAGACCAAACGTTGTGATAGTTATGACCGACCAGCAGCGTTTCGATTCTCTTGGCTGCTATGGTTGCAAGGCCGCACACACACCGAACCTCGACCGACTCGCACAGCAGGGCGTCCTCTTCGAAAAGTGTTACGTCAGCAACCCCATCTGCACGCCCAGCCGGGCAAGTATGATGACCGGAAAAACCGTCCCCGGACACGGTGTATACCGCCTCTACGATAATCTGCCGCAGGACCAGGTATTGTTCACAAAAAGGCTCCAGGATGCTGGTTATAATACCGCGCTGTTCGGCAAGCTGCACGTCAGCGGACGCCTCTACGAGGCCCGGAAACGCCACCCCAACAACGGATTCGACATCTACGAATGGTGCCTTGAGCCGAGCATTCATATAGATTCGCCGTTCAACGGTTACACCCGATGGCTCAGGAAAAAGGACCCCGAATTCTATCAGCGCCTCAAACGCCTCGGAAGAAAGCTCCACCGTATCCCGAGGGAGCTTCATATGACGCACTGGTCAGCCGAAAGAACGATTGAGCTGGTGCGAAACTCCCGACCGGACAGGCCTTTCTTTGCGCTGATGAGCGTCTTCGACCCACACAATCCCTACAGGGGCTATCCGCCAGAGATGGCCGGGCTGATAGATGAGAGTAAGATTCGGGACCCAATTACGCAGCCCGGCACCGGTGCCGAGCCGGCCGTCATTGACCACGAGCGAGAACGCTCCTATCTCGGTCGCTTCAGCGAGTTCTCCGCCCGGGAATTGAGAACAATGCGCAGGGATTACCACGCGACCATTGCGCTTTTTGACGACGAGGTCGGGCGCGTCCTCGAAGCCATCGACCAAAAAGGTATCGCCGATAACACCCTGGTCATATTCACTTCCGACGGCGGCGATATGCTCGGCGACCATCGGCTCTTCGTAAAGGGCGCCTTCTTCTACGACCCAAGCGTCAGGGTGCCCCTTGTTATGCGCTGGCCGGGAAGATTGCCCGCCGGCAAACGAATAGCGGAAATCGTTCAACTGCAGGACCTCGCCGCTACCATACTTGCTGCTGCGGGACTGCTGTCAAAGGACGTGCAAAACCAGATGCCCGAATCGCATGACCTGGTCGCACTTGCGACCGGCAAGGTCCCGAAGGTTCACGATTACGCGATTTGCACGTATCGAAATACCGGTCTTTTCAATACCGCTATGTATCCCGACCCACCCATCTACGGTACTATGCTCCGCGATAAACGCTACAAGCTCACCGTGTACCTCAACGCTCCCGGCGCCGACAAGCCCATTGACGGCCAGCTCTTTGACCTTGAGAAAGACCCGGACGAGCTTGACAACTTGTGGGATTCTCCTTCCCACCAGGCCGTCAGGCTCAGATTAACCGATAAGCTGCTCGAATGGGAGAGCCGCCAGGAACTGATACTCGGCTCACGCGGCGGTGATATGTTTCCATCGCCAAGTCAGCGGCTTGACAACAGGTTGAAGCAGTCAGGCCCCTCGAAAGAATTGCCGAAAAGCGGATTGTAGATTTACGATTGTAAATCGTGATTCGTATTACGAAACACGAGATACGAGACACGAGATACGAAACACGAGTCTTTATTATGGATGAAAAACTTACGCGGCGTGATTTTCTCACCGCTGTCGGCGCCGGCGCGGCGGCTATGCTGGCTCCGGGCTGCCTGAGTCACGAGAAGCTTGCCGGCCGAACAGACTCCGTGCCGGAAAGACCGAATATTATTTTTATAATGACCGACGACCAGGGGCCCTGGGCCTTCGGCGCGGCGCCGAATCCTGACGCGCACACGCCGAATATCGATAGGCTCTGCCGTGAAGGCGTCCGCCTTGCCAACTACTTTGTAACGACGCCGGTGTGCAGCCCGTCCAGGGCCGGCCTGATAACCGGCCGATACAGCACCGAGGTTCACATCCCTGACTATCTCAAGAGCGACTCAAAGCTCGGCCTAAGCACGGATTTTCTCACCTGGCCTGAGATTCTGGGCGGGGCCGGCTACGCTACCGCCCTTATCGGCAAGTGGCACCTCGGCAAACAGGACGAGTTCTATCCCACGCACTACGGTTATGACAAATTCACCGGTTTTCGCGTCGGCGGTGAAACATCGCACAATCCAAAAGTCGAAGTTGACCACAAAGTGCGACGTCTCGAGGGCTACACGCCGGATATTCTTACCGATTTTGCTTTGGAGTTCATCCGAGGACATCGCAAGGCGCCTTTCTTGCTGTCGCTTCACTTCTGGGCGCCGCACGCCAATACGGCGGACTTTACGTCCGATGGCGACCGGACCTGGCTGCCGCTCAGTGACGCTGACTGGGGCCGTTTCAAAAATAAGGACCCTGTCCTGCCTGACCCTGACTACCCCAAGCTGGATATTCCGCGGGCAAAGCGAATGATGCGTGAGTATCTGGCCAGCGTGGCCGGTGTTGACCGCAACCTCGGCCGATTGTTGGATACACTCGACGAGCTGCAAATCAACCAAAACACGGTTGTGATTTTCACCTCGGACAACGGTTACAACCTGGCCCACAACGGCATCTGGCACAAGGGTAACGGACGCTGGATACTCACCGACAACCGCGGGCCACGCCCAAATCTGTACGATAACTCGCTCAAGGTCCCCGCGATTATCCGCTGGCCTGGAGTAATCAAAACCAAAGCCGTTGTCGAGCACACTATTACCAATCTCGATTGGTTCCCAACGATTGTCGCCGCCGCCGGAGTCGCTCTGCCCGAAGACGCTGTCATCAGAGGCCGCAATTTCCTGCCGCTGCTCGAAGGCCGGTCGATTCCGTGGGATAATGATTTGTTTGCGCAGTATACAATGTGGCCCTGGCACCAGACCGGCGCAGTGCTCCGCTGCTATCGCACCCGGCGATGGAAACTCGTCCGCGACTTCAAACACGACAACAAAGACGAGCTGTACGACCTCATCAACGACTCGGCCGAGAAGAACAATCTCATTAACTCACCTGACCCGCAAATCCAGAGCATTCGCAAGCGCCTCGACGCAAAACTGTTGCAGAAAATGCGCCAAATCGACGACCCGGTGCTTAAGCCCAGGACGCCGCAGTTGATCGCCGAAACCCCGGACCAACACTATATGTTGCCCGACTGTTACTGAGGAGACCATCATTATGACCCGTTCTCTTAATCGCCGTGATTTCCTGCAAAGTGCGGGGCTGACCGTTGCCGCAGCAGCCCTCGCCGGATGCAAAAGCCTTGCTTCACGACCCGGCGCCCACAGCCCTGGGACCAAACCAAATTTCGTCTTCATTCTGATTGACGACCTCGGCTGGATGGACCTGGGCTTTATGGGCAGCAGCTACTACGAAACGCCGAATATTGATAAACTGGCAGGCGAAGGTGTAGTCTTCACCAGCGCCTACACGAACGCACCGAATTGCGCGCCCACGCGCGCTTGTATCATGTCGGGCCAATACGGCCCACGCCACGGCGTCTATACGGTCGGCAGTTCAGAGCGTGGCCCGGCACGTTTGCGAAAACTCATCCCGATAGAAAACGAAACAACACTTGACCCTAATGTCGTCACCATCGCCGAAGCTTTGAAGCCTGCCGGTTACGTCTCAGCCAGCATCGGGAAATGGCACTTGGGCAAGGGTGCTCGAAGCGGTCCTGAAGGTCAGGGTTTTGATGTGAGCATTGCCGGCAGCCGTCGCGGCGCAACCAGACGTCATTTTAGTCCGTACAATCTCGAAAACCTCCAGGACGGCCCTGAAGGCGAATACCTGACCGACAGACTGACCGATGAGGCGCTCAAGTTCGTTCAGAACAACAAGGATAAGCCTTTCTTTCTCTACCTGCCTCACTATGCCGTTCACACCCCAATACAGGCCAAAGAGTCAATGGTGGCCAAGTACCAAAACAAGCAGCCTGCCGGCGGACAGAACAATCCTAAATACGCCGCGATGGTCGAGTCTGTTGACGAGGGGGTTGGCAGGATAATGAAAAAGCTCGACCAGCTCGGACTCAGGGACAACACGGTCGTCATCTTGTTCAGCGATAATGGCGGCGTCGCGGGTATAACGTCGATGGAGCCGCTGCGGGGCGGCAAAGGAATGCTCTACGAGGGCGGCGTGCGCGTGCCGCTTGTTGTGCGCTGGCCGGGAAAGACCACGGCGGGGGCCAAATGCGACGTGCCCGTAATGGGTATCGATTTTTACCCGACTATTCTGGAAATGGCTGGTGCTGCCAGGCCCGAAGGACACATGCTCGACGGCGAAAGCATCGTCTCTCTACTGAAAGGTCGCGCCAGCTTAAAACGCGAAGCTGTCTTTTGGCATTTTCCCGCTTACCTGCAGGCCAATTACGGCTGGAAAGGAACCTGGCGTACGACACCTGCCGGCGCCGTCCGGGCTGGTGACTGGAAGCTGATAGAATTCTTCGAAGACGGCAAACTTGAATTGTACAACCTCAAAAACGACATCGGCGAGCGGGAAAACCTGGCACAGAAAATGCCGGACAAAACCAGCCGAATGCACGAACTACTAAAGAACTGGCGCAAGTCCGTTAATGCGACCGTTCCAACAGAACTTAACCCGGCCTATCGGCCCGACAAAAAACAATAAACCCGGAGAAATTATGGACAGACGTCACTTCCTCAAAAAAGCCGGACTCGGCGCCGCCGCTCTGGCCCTGACCGGATGCCTCAATGACAAAAATCTTCTCCCTGTTGAAAAAACCACGAAGAAGCCTAACATCCTCTGGCTCATCGCAGAAGATATGTCGCCGCACTGGGGCTGTTACGGTGAAAAAATCATTCAAACGCCCAACATCGACCGATTAGCCGCCGAAGGTGTATTGTTCCGAAACGCCTTTGTCACCGCCCCGGTCTGTTCGCCGAGCCGCTCGGCTATGATAACCGCAATGCACCAGACCACCATCGGGGCACACCACCACCGCAGCTCATACCCCGGCTCGAAAATTCATCTTCCCCAGAACATTAAGCTCCTGCCCGACTATCTTAAGCAGCACGGCTACTACACGGCAAACGGCGGACCAAAGACCACCGTCTATCACGCTGACATAAAACGCGACAAGAAGCTCGGCAAAACCGACTACAACTTCGTCTGGGACCCCGCCGTTTATGACGACAGCGACTGGAACAATCGTCGGCCTGGTCAGCCTTTCTTTGCCCAGATTCAGCTCCGCGGCGGAAAGCACCGCGCCGCCGAAGTAACCAACCCCGTCGACCCTGCCGACGTAAAGCTACCACCGTACTATCCCGACCATCCCGTCATCCGCGCCGACTGGGCTCGCTATCTCAACTCCGTCATTCACCTCGACGAACAGGTCGGAAAGGTTCTAAAACGCCTCGACGACGAAGGCATCGCACAAGACACCGTCGTCATATTGTGGACCGACCACGGCATAAGTCACGCACGCGGCAAGCAGTTCCTCTACGACGAAGGCATACACGTCCCGCTCATAATCCGCTGGCCCGGCGTGACAAAACCCGGCAGCATTCGACAGGACCTCGTCAGCCACATCGACATCGCCGCCACCTCGCTCTATATGGCCGGCATTCCAATCCCGCGGCATATTCAGGGCCGGCCCCTGTTCGGCCCCCAATACGAACCGCGCCGCTGCGTCTTCGCCGCCCGCGACCGCTGCGATGAAACACTCGATTGCATCCGCTGCGTCCGGACGCACCGTTACAAGTACATCCGCAACTTTTATCCCCAACGCCCCCACCTCCAGCACAACAGGTACAAGGATAACAAGCCAATCATAAAACTTATGCGCCAACTTTTAGCCGAAGGCAAGCTCAACCGGCTCCAGGTGACCGTCTTTGCGCCGACTCGCCCGCCCGAAGAGCTTTATGACCTTCAGACCGACCCCTTCGAGACCCGCAATCTGGCCGATTCGGCCGCCCACAAAAACCAGCTCGAAAAAATGCGTCGAACGCTACTCGAATGGATGCACACGACTTGCGACCTCGGGCTGGTTCCCGAACCGATGCTCGAGAGCTTAGCCGCAAAATACGACAGCAGATATGCCATCCTGCGGGACAGGAAAAACAAGAAACTGCTCGACGGTATTCTTGACGTTATCCAACCTGCCGACCTGGGCGACTGCTCCGTCGACCGTCTCATCGAAAAAATGAACGATAGCCGTCCTTCGGTTCGCTGGTGGGCCGCACGAAAGCTCAGCGCTCTCGGCGACAAAGCCGTCCCCGCCGAGCCCTCGCTGACCGTTGCCCTGTGGGACGGCTCACCCGGTGTGCGGGTTGCTTCTGCCCGGGCATTGTGTATAATCGGCGCCGAACATAAGGGCTTGCCTGTTCTGGTGCGTGAGCTCAAAAACACCGACCAGGTCGTTCGTCACTACGCAGCCTTGGCCCTCGAGGACATAGGCCCCAAGGCCTATCCGGCGCTGGACGCCCTCCGGGCGGCAAAGAAGGACCGCTACGAATACGTCAGGCGAATCGCTGACCGGCTCGTCCCTGTGTTAGAGCAAAGCCGCTGAATATGGCCGTCAGGTTAATCCCGAGGAGAATGAATATGGCGCGTCAAACAAGAAGGCAGTTCCTCAAAACCGCAGGCGCCGGCAGTTCCTCAAAACCGCAGGCGCCGCAGCTTCGGCAGCCGGCCTTTCATTCCTTTGGGGTTGTGCAGCCTGGCCGGGACGAACGCCTGCCAAAGCCAAACACCCCAACATCATCTTCATCCTCGCCGACGACCTCGGATACGGAGATTTGGGCTGCTACGGCCAGAAGGAAATCAAAACGCCAAACATCGACCGACTCGCCGACGAGGGAATGCTCTTCACACAGCATTACGCCGGCAGCACCGTCTGCGCCCCCTCTCGATGCTCCCTTATGACGGGCCTGAACACGGGCCACTGCACCGTACGTGCCAACGCACGCATACTTATGAAAAACTCCGACGTCACCGTAGCTGAGATTCTAAAGGACGCCGGCTATACCACCGCGATAATAGGAAAATGGGGCGTAGGCCATCCGCCCCCGCCCGGAGACCCCGCACGCAATGGCTTCGACTACTTCTTCGGATACCTCGATATGCACCACGCACACAACTACTACCCTGAGTTTCTCTGGCGAAACAATAAAAAGGTCGCGCTCTTATCCAACGAGCTTGCAGAACCCCACCGCGGCGAGAAGTGCTGGTCCTTCAGGCAGGGAACATATTCGCACGACCTCTTCGCCCGCGACGCCCTTGAATTTATCGACCGAAATAAAGAGGTCCCCTTCTTTCTCTACCTGGCCTTTACCATCCCCCACGCCAACAACGAAGGCGGACGCCGCACCGGCAACGGTATGGAAGTGCCCGACTACGGCATCTACAAAGAAAAGAGCTGGCCCGACCCCGAAAAAGGCAAAGCCGCTATGATAACAAGGATGGACCGTGACATCGCAGCACTCCTCCAAAAACTAAAAGACCTCGGAATCGACCGGCAAACAATCGTGATGTTCTCCAGTGACAACGGCCCGCACGAAGAAGGCGGAACAGACCCAACGTTCTTCAACAGCAGCGGACCACTCCGCGGAATAAAACGCGACCTTTACGAAGGAGGTATACGCGTGCCGCTTATCGCCCGCTGGCCCGGCAGAATCGCTCCCGGCTCCGTCACCACCCACATCTGTGCCTTCTGGGACTTCCTGCCGACCGCTGCCGAGTTGGCCGGCCTCGAACCTCCCGAAAATATCGACGGAATCTCCATCGCGGCGACACTGCTCGGCAAACCAAAAAAACAGAAAAGACACGAGACCCTTTACTGGGAATTCCACGAAAGAGGCGGCAAACAAGCCCTCCGAATGGGCAAATGGAAAGCCGTCCGACTGAACTGGCGCAAAAATCCCGACGGCCCGCTCGAGCTTTACAATCTCGAAAAGGACCTCGGCGAAAACTTTAACGTGGCCGGCAAGCATCCTGATGTCATTGCCGCTATCGAAGCTTGCCTCAAAACCGCCCGCACCGACGATTGGCCCCTAAAAAGCAGGAGCACCAGGAAATGAACAAATATAATTGCACACGACGCGATTTCGTCAAAGCTGTCGGCCTTGGTTCCGCATCGTTGATGCTGCCCGCATGCACGCGCGCTCGCCCGCAGTCCACGCAAAGCCCGCCGCCCGTCACAAAAAAGCCGAACATCCTGCTGATTATATCCGACGAGCACAACGCCGGCGCACTCGGCTGCTATGGAAACGATGTCATTCAGACTCGCAACCTCAACGCATTGGCCGGCCGAGGCGTTGTCTTCGACAACTGTTATTGCAATTCCCCCTTGTCTGTCCCCTCGCGACTGTCGTTTACCTCCGGCAAGTACATCTCACGCGTGGGCGCCTGGAGCAATAAGTGCTGGCTGCCGAGCGCCGATTACCCCACCCTTCCGAGAATGCTAAATGCCGCCGGCTACGAATCCGTCCTCTGCGGAAAGATGCACTATGACCACACGCGCCGCTACGGATTTACCGAAATCGGCGGCAATATGAACAGGAACCGAAAAACAGGCGCCGGCAAGCGGCGGGACCCGGATGACCTCCAACCTAAGCCCGGAATATCCGGAAGATTCAAACAGTTTCACACCGCTGAAGACTCGGGCGTACTCAAACACGACCGACAGGTAACTGCCGCCACCGTCGATTTTCTCAGGAACCGAAAAGCCGACGACAAACCGTTGTTCCTGCTTGCCGGATATGTCGCTCCGCATTTCCCACTCATCGTCCCGGAAAAGTACTTCCGGCACTACGAGGGCAAGGTCCCTATGCCCGTCATTCCCGAAGGTCATCTCGAATCGCTGGTCCGAAATTATAAGCATCTTCGAATCGGCTTTAACGTCGAAGACGTCCCCGCCGATACCGTTCGCAAAGGACGCGAGTTATACTATGGTCTTACCCAGTGGCTTGACGAGCAGATTGGTATGGTCCTCGATGCCCTTGCTAAAAGCGACCTTGCCGACAATACCATTGTCGTCTACACCACCGACCACGGCGAAAATATGGGCGAGCACGACCTGTGGTGGAAGAACTGCATGTTCGACCACGCCGCACGCGTGCCGCTCATTGTGAGCTGGCCCAAACGTTGGAACCCGGGCCAGCGCCGGACCCAGGCCTGCTCGCTCCTTGACCTGATGCAGACCGTTGCCGAGCTCGCCGGCGCCGATGTCCCCAAGGACTGCAACGGCCAATCAATGGTCAAATGGCTCGACCGGCCCGCAACAAAATGGAAGGATATGGCCGTCAGTGAATACTACGCCCACAACATCGCTTCCGGTTTTGCGATGCTCCGTATGGGTAGGTTCAAATACGTGTATCATACCCCCGCCGACGCCGACCACCCCGCCGAGCACGAGCTTTATGACCTTCACGCCGACCCATGTGAGTTCCACAACCTGGCCTCCGAATCCGCGCATAAGGACCGCATCAGAAAAATGCATGCCGCCCTCGTCAACGAAATCGGCGAGCATCCCGATAGCACCGAGCTTCGCTGCCGCGCCGATTATCAGCGGGGATATGACCGCGCCGACGCCAAAGGCGCCAGCCGAACCCAAAAAATGATAACCGCCTCTGCGACCTGAGCGCGATAATATGATTCCGAAAAAGGAAAATCAGTGACAGGTAAAATGGCCAACCATCGAATCACGCCGCAAGGTATTACCCGTCGCCGATTCATCAAGGGCCTCGGCCTCGGGGCCGTCTCACTTGCACTGCCGGGATGCAGCCGCTCCCTCGAACCAACCTCGCCCCCGCAGAACCGAAGCAAGCCGAACATAATCTTCATAATGGCGGACGACCTCGGCTACGCGGACCTCGGTTGCTACGGACAGAAGTATACGAAGACTCCCTGTATCGACCGCATGGCCGACGAAGCAACGCGATTTACCCAATGCTACGCCGGAGCCTGTGTCTGCGCACCTTCACGCAGCGTGCTTATGACCGGACAGCACACAGGCCACACACGCGTCCGCGGCAATAAATGCGTCATCGGAGGTGTAAAGGACGAGATGACCGGCGGTGGTTGCAGACCGCCGCTGTTGCCCGAAGATGTCACCGTCGCCGAAGTGCTCAAAACCGCCGGTTATGCCACCGGCATCACCGGAAAATGGGGCCTCGGCGACCCGGGCACCACCGGTATCCCAACACGTCAGGGCTTCGACGAGTGGCTCGGCTATCTCAATCAAAACCACGCCGTCTTCTACTACACCGACTACCTCTGGCGTAACGAACAAAAGCTAATCCTTCACGGCAACAAAAACGACAAACGCCAACAATACACACACGATTTATTCACCGACTTTGCCCTGGACTTTATCCGCAAACAGAGAAATGGCCCGTTTTTCCTCTACGTCGCCTATACAATCCCGCACTTCAATATCGAGGCCCCGAGCACCGAACCATACACCGATGAACCCTGGCCGGAGAAGGCCAAAACCTTTGCCGCTATGGTTACCAGAATGGATACCGACGTCGGACGAATCCTTGATTTGCTCGAAAACCTTGGCATCGACAACAACACAATCGTCTTCTTCTGCTCCGACAACGGCGGCGCCGGAAGCGGAGGAACAATGTTCAACAGCAACGGCGCACTTAAAGGTGACAAGGGCGGTTTTGACGAAGGAGGTATTCGAACACCTATGATTGTCCGATGGCCCGGCAAAATCCCCGCCGCAAGGGTCAGTGACGCCCAATGGTACTATGCCGATGTCCTGCCCACCTGTGCCGACCTTGCCGGAGTCAAACCTCCGCCGGACATCGACGGCGTCAGCGTACTGCCCACCCTGCTCGGCAAAAAACAAGACCTCGCCGACCGCTTTATGTACTGGGAGTCGCCGCCTCCGAACCTCCATCAGACAGTCCGGTGGAAAAACTACAAGGCCAGGAAAAGAAAACCGCATAAACCGCTCGAAATTTACGACCTCGACAAAGACCCACGGGAAGAAACCGACGTCGCCCCTCGGCGCCCCGATGTTGTCGCTATATTCGAAAAATACCTGAAAACCGCCCGCACCGACTCGCCTTATTGGCCAATGGAAAGGAACAAAAAATGAATATGTCCCGTTACACACGACGCGATTTCATGAAGCTAATGGGCCTTGGCGCTGCATCGCTGGCGCTGCCGGGATGCGCATCAGGTGATACCTCCCGGACCACGCCCAACATCGTTCTCGTCCTCGCCGATGACCTCGGCTGGCACCAACTGGGCTGCTACGGCAGCAAGTTCTACGAAACGCCCAACCTCGACCGACTCGCCGCACAGGGAATGAAATTCACCGACGCATACGCCGCCGCTCCCGTCTGCTCGCCGACCCGCGCCAGTATTATGACCGGAAAGTATCCCGCCCGCCTGCACCTGACCGATTTCATCAAAGGCGGCAGCCCCAAAAACAAAAAGCTCCTGACCCCTGATTGGACCGCTTTTCTGCCGCTCGAGCAGGTCGCCATTGCCGAAGAGTTCAAATCCGTCGGCTACGCCACAGGCCATTTCGGAAAGTGGCATCTCAACAAGGATAAGAACTACGAACTCGGCAGGCCGCGCGACCCGGGCTCACAGGGCTTCGACGACGTCCTCGCAACACACAAGCCCGGCAAAGAGCCAAAAAGCCCATTAGAAAATGATTGGCACCACGTCCACCAGATTACAGAACGCGCACTCGCTTTCATCGAGAAGAACAAAGACAAACCATTCTTCTGTTACATACCCCACAACTCTATTCACAGACCCGAAAAAGAAAAAGAACAACTCATCAATAAATATCGAAGCAAACCAGGCGCCGACAACGATGTCCAATATGGCCACAACAATCCCATACAGGCCGCTATGCTCGAAACGCTCGATATAAGTGTCGGACGCCTCTTGAAAAAACTCGACGAATTGAAGCTCGCCGACAACACAATACTAATTTTTCTCGGTGATAACGGCCACCTGGGTCCCAAGGACTCCAAGCCGTTGCGAGGGAGCAAAGCTGACCTTTATGAAGGAGGCATCCGTGTCCCGATGATTGTACGATGGCCCGGAGTCGTCACACCAGCCAGCCTATGTCGCGAACCCGTAATCAGCATCGACTTGTTCACGACATTTCTCGATGCGGCAGGCCTAAAACCCACCGACCCCACCGTTGACGGCGTAAGCCTGATGCCTCTCTTGAAACAGACCGGCAGCCTCGGACGCGACGCGATTTACTTTCACTATCCCCATTATCACGGCCAGAGTATTGCACCGTCCGGTGTTATCCGACAGGGCAAATACAAGCTGGTCGAATGGTTCGAAAAGAGCGTTGATGGCTTCAGCCCCGCAGCCGTCGAACTTTACGACCTTGAAAACGACCTCAACGAGCAGAACAACCTCGCCGAGAAAATGCCGCAAAAAGCCGCCGAGCTTTACACAAAGCTCAAAAACTGGAGAAAATCGGTCGGCGCACAGGAAATGATAAAAAATCCGAACTACAGTGGATAAACCAAAAATTGGAACCCTTGGAATAAGGCGGTAAAAATGAAAACTACTCTCAACCGACGCGATTTTCTCAAAAAACTCGGCCTCGGCGCCGCGGCAGTCACGATTTCCGGATGTTCGCCGAACCCCCTTGGCCGCTCTCAGCGCAAAGCCCTGCCAAAGCCAAATATTGTCTTTATTATGGCCGACGACGTCGGTCAGCCGGTTCTTGGCTGCTACGGCGGAACGTCGTACAAGACCCCAAACCTCGATAAATTAGCCGAGACCGGAATCCGCTTCAACCACTGTTATAGTTCGCCCGTCTGCGCGCCGTCGCGCGTGAAGATTATGACCGGCAGATACGGCTTTCGAAACTACAAGAAATGGGGACACATCCCGCCCGATGAAACCACCTTCGGCCATGTTCTCAAATATGCAGGCTACGCCACCGCCATCGCCGGAAAATGGCAGATGTGCCTGCAGAAAAAAGACCCCGACCACGTAACCAAAATGGGCTTCGAGCAAAACTGCGTCTTCGGCTGGCACGAAGGACCACGCTACTACAAACCCTTCATTTACCAGAACGGAAAAATCCGCCAGGACGTCGAAGACAAGTACGGCCCCGATGTCTACTGCGATTTTCTTATCGACTTTATCAAACGCAACAAGGATAAGCCCTTCCTCGCCTACTATTCTATGACCCTGGCACACGCAATCAGCAACGACCTCGCCACGCCTCCGCCAACCGGACCACTGGGAAGATACCAAACCTATAAGGAGCTCGTCGAATATATGGACAAACTCGTCGGTCGAGTCGTCGCAGCGCTCGATGAGCTGAATCTGCGTGACAATACGCTTATCTTATTTGTCGGCGACAACGGAACGCCGGCGGAATTCATAACCAAAGTCGTTGACGGCAAATATATCGAGGAGCCTATAATCTCGAAAGTCGGTGACAAAACCGTCGTCGGCGGCAAAGGCAAACTCACCGACGCCGGAACTCGCGTCCCCTTAATCGCCAACTGGCCCGGCACCACACCGGCCGGTAAGGTCTCCGATGACCTCATCGACTTCAGTGATTTTATGCCGACCTTCCTCCAATTGGCACGTACTGCGCCACCGCCGGGACTCACCATCGACGGCATAAGCTTCGCACCGCAGTTGCAGGCAAAGAAAGCCTACCCCAGAAAATGGGCCTACTGCCAGTGGAGCGGTAAAGCCTGGGTCCGCACCCAACGCTTCAAACTGTACCGCGACGGACGACTCTACGATATACAAAACGACCCCCTCGAAAAATCACCCATCCGCCCCGACGCCGACACCGCCGAAACCTCGGCAGCCAGAAAAGAGCTTCTCAACGCATTCGAAAGCCTGAAAAAAACCTGACGATTTTGACGGGACACCTTCAAATGAAACAAAACCTCACGCGTCGTGATTTCGTAAAGGCCCTGGGCCTCGGGGCCTGGACCGCCGCACTGCCCGGATGCGCCGCACTCTCCCGGCCCCGCGCCGGCGACGACCAAACCGATAGACCGAACGTCATCTTGATTATGGCCGACGACATGGGCTATGGCGACGTCGGCTTCAACGGAAATAAAATCATCAAAACCCCGCACCTCGACGAAATGGCCAAGGCCGGTATTCGCTTCACACGTTTCTACGCCGGCGGACCGGTATGTTCGCCCACCCGCGCAACCTGCCTGACCGGCCGACATTACTTCCGCTATGGAATCTTCTCGGCGAGTGTCGGCTATCTTCCCGCAGAGGAAATTACCATAGCTCGAATCTGCAAATCCAAGGGCTACGCCACCGGCTTCTTCGGAAAATGGCACCTCGCCTCAATAAGCAAAACCGGCCCCACAATGCCGGAGTACAAAATAGACAGGGCCCGTAAGTATGGCCCCCCCTGGGAAAGAGACTACGACGAGGCCTTCGCCACCGAATGCAATGTCCCGACCTGCGACCCTGCCGAGAACCTTGACAAATACAAATGGGTCTTCAGACTGCCGTTCTGGCACAACGCAAAAGTCGAAACCGAAAACCTCAAAGGCCCGGCTGCGCGCGTCGTTATGGACCGCGCCGTACCCTTTATCCGAAAAGCCGCCAAAAACAACAAACCATTCTTCGCCACCGTCTGGTTCCACGAACCGCACGAGCCCGTCGTCGCCGGTCCCGAATACCGCGCAATGTATGAACAATACAGCGACGGCGAGCAGCACTACTACGGCTGCATCACCGCGATGGACGAGCAAATCGGCCGCCTCCGAAAAGAGCTCCGCAAACTCGGAATTGCCGACAACACAATGCTCTGGTTCTGCAGTGACAACGGTCCGGAAGGAATGACCAGCGAAGGAAAGCAAAATTGGTGCAAAAACTCACGCGGCGTCACCGCAGGTCTCCGCGGCCGAAAACGAAGCCTATTTGATGGCGGTCTGCTGGGTCCGACACTTCTGGAATGGCCCGGCTGCGCAAAACCCGGCCGAGTAGTCGATGTCCCTTGCTGCACACTCGACTATCTGCCCACAATCGCACGCGCCCTCGGTTTCAAAATGCCCGACGACCGGCCAATAGATGGAATCAACATTCTGCCCATAATCCGCCGACAGAGAACAAAACGACCCAGACCCATTCCCTTCTGGTTTGTCAAACCCAGCAAGAAAGCAATGCACGGCTCGCCCACACTCGCTATGATTGACAACAACTTCAAGCTCCTCACCAACCTTTCAAAAGACGGCAAAGAGGATATGCTCTTTGACCTCGACAAAGACCCCAACGAAAAAAATAACATTATCGCCGATTACCCGAAAGTCGCAGCCGCTCTCAAAGCCAAACTCAAAAGGTGGACCGAGTCCTGCAGAAAAAGCCACGCCGGCGACGATTACAATTCACCCTTTACGCCCGTCAATCAATTTCCTATCATAACCGGAACCTGGACCCGCTGAGAGTGTTCTGAGCATTAACGTCTTTTCTTTGGCAGGAATTTATGATGACAACCCGTCG
>Ga0210003_1002311_pt1 | contig 16236 bp, 13 predicted proteins | sample LantaG_FD_182804 | JGI IMG/M metagenome (GOLD analysis project Ga0210003, IMG submission 182804) | Deep subsurface microbial communities from Baltic Sea to uncover new lineages of life (NeLLi) - Landsort_02402 metaG (SPAdes) (version 2) | ecosystem: Environmental > Aquatic > Marine > Oceanic >...
GGGGGGGGGGGGGGGGGCAACATTGCTCCTATCTTCTCTACTCACGCCAGCGCAATTGCGGAGATCAAATGTCGCTTGCTCTTCGTGGAGGAAGTAACTGAGGCAGAAGATTTCCCCAGCAGGGGTTGAAGCGAGGGAGGCATTTCGAGACGGGAGAAAGTTGCGGGGATGAAAGAGGCGACTAGCTAGCTTTTTCCGAGGGAAGAGAGGGCGAAGAACGCGAGCAAAAAAATGAACAAAAAAAGAACTAACGTCGACGAGAGCCGAACGACCACGGATGCAGAAAGAAATCCACTCGACGGACGGGCGTGCGAGCGGAGCAACTCTCGCGCTTCTTCATCTGCGTTCTGTTTGATCGACCCCCTTTTCTTCGAACAGGCTCGCGCACGCCAAACCTCCTGCTCCAAGTAGGGCGCTCTTCGAGAGCAGGCGGAGAGCCAGAGAGAAAGAGGGAGAGAGAGCGAGAGGCCCGAAGGAAGAGAAAACTTCGGCGACCATCGAATCGGCACGCAATGCCGCCCAAGCCGCGCAAGGCGGACAACCTGCAGCAAAAGTCGCCCGCCGAGTTCTTCGCCGAGAACAAGAACATCGCCGGTTTCGACAACGTGAGGAAATGGAAATGGAACGAGAGAGGGAGAAGAAGATGAAGAAGAAGAGATAAACCGACACCAATCATTCGACGGAGGCATCGTTTTTTCCTCGCTCATCACCCTCCTCTCTCGACCTACCTCTTCAACCTCCCGACCTCTTTCTTGTTTTGCTCTCTAGCCGGGCAAGTCCCTCTACACGTCGATGCGCGAGCTCGTCGAGAACTCGCTCGACGCCGCCGAATCGATCAACGAGCTGCCGGACATCGAGATCTTGATGTGAGTGATGAGGTTTATTTTACTTTTATGCTCTCTTGCTCTCTTCCTCTCTTCCTCTCTCGCGCGCCTCCTCTCACCTTTCCAAAACCGCCGAACCCCAACCTCTATTTCTCCAGCGAGGAAATCTCCCAGCAGCGCCTCAACAAGCTCCGCGGCGTCGCTAACGTCGAGCGCCTCGACGAGGAGCTCTACCACGACTTCGAGGACGAGGGCGCGAAGGCAAAGAGGCTGGCCAAGGAGGCCAAGGACGTCGAGAAGGCGGCCAAGAAAGGCGGCGAGGACGCCGCCGGCGCCAAGCGCCGCGAGCTCGCCGCCCGCTCCTCCGCCGCGGCCGCCAAGGCCACCAAGACCTTCTACCGGCTCACCGTCAGGGACAACGGCATGGGCATGGCCCACTCGGCGATCCCGGACCTCCTCGGGCGCGTGCTCTCGGGGACCAAGTACGGCGTCTGCCAGACGCGCGGCAAGTTCGGCCTCGGCGCGAAGATGGCACTGATCTGGTCCAAGATGAGCACGGGCCTGCCCATCGACATCCGGTCCGCGCGGCGGAACGCGTCGCAGGTCTCGGTGTACAAGCTGGACATCGACATCCACCGGAACGAGCCCAACGTGCACGCGAGCTCGCTCGAGCCCAACGCCGCCGGCTGGCGCGGCACCGAGATGTCGGTCATCATCCTGGGGAACTGGACCTACTACCGGTCCAAGATCCTGCGGTACCTGCGGCAGATCGCGGTCATCACGCCCTACGCGCAGTTCAAGTTCGCCTTCGTCGCCGGGGGGGACGAGGGCGCCGCGAGGGCGGGGCCGGGGGGGCCCGCGTCCCCGGCGTCGATCTCGATGACGTTTGCGCGCAGGACCGAAGCGATGCCCTCGCCCCCGGCGGAGGTCAAGCACCACCCCGCCTCGGTCGACCTCGAGCTCGTCAAGCGCCTCGCGGCCTCGACGACGGCGCCCACCCTGCCGGCGTTCCTCGCGAAGGAGTTCGCCTGCGTCTCGAAGGCCCACGCGCAGAGGCTGGTCCAGGAGGCCAGGCTGGGCGCCAGCGCGGAGACCGACCTGCCGCCCAAGGAGCTGACGGCGCCGCAGGCGGCGAGGCTGCACCAGCTGCTGCACGAGGCGCGCTTCGACGACCCCAGCGGCGAGCACCTGAGCCCCGCGGGCGAGTACAACCTGCGGCTGGGGATCACCAAGGAGGCGAGGCCCGACCTCGTCGCGACGCACGCGGGCGAGCCGCGCGTGCTCGAGGGCCACGCCTTCGCGGTCGAGGCCGCCGTCTCGCTGGGCGGGAGGGACATCCGCCCGGGGATCAATGTCTACCGCTTCGCCAACCGCATCCCCCTGCTGTTCGAGGGCGGGTCCGACGTCATCACCAAGACGGCGATGAAGCGGATCAACTGGGCCAGCTACAAGATCAACCAGTCCTCGGACAAGGTCGGCGTCTGGGTCTCTGTGGTCTCGACCAAGATCCCGTACAAGGGAGCGGGCAAGGAGTACATCGCGGACGACATGGACGACATGGTCTCTGCGGTGCGGGCCGCGATCCAAGGGTGCTGCGCGCAGCTCAAGGTCAAGATCGCGAGGGCGCAGGCCGTGCGCGAGCAGAAGCAGCGCAAGCGCAACCTCACGAAGTACGTGCCCGACGCCGCCAACGCGCTGTTCGGGGTGTTGGACTCCATGGCCGAGGGCGACGAAGAGGCCGCGGAAGCGGGAGGAGAGGCTGCTCCGGTCATCCCCCCGGCGGGACCCAAGAGGCGGCGCCTCGAGCTGCTCGACAACGGCGGGCAGATGCTCCGCGACGTGAGCTCGGGCAAAGTCACGCGAGACACGCTCGCCGCGGCGCTCACCGAGCACGTCGAGCGCGTCGACACCGACATGGCTTTGGAGTTTCAGATGGCGAAAGGGCTCGCCGCCGGCGGCGGGTCGAGGTGCGAGGCCTTTTTGGTTCCCTTGGCGCCGCGGCACGCGTTTGGAGGGGAGGCGCAGGGGGTGGCGTGCGCTCTGAGGCTGCTGCTGCCTGCTTGAAGAGTAGTTTTGAGGTTTTTTGTGGTTTTTCATTTCCATTTCTCTTTTCTCTTTTCTCTGTGCCTTTTCTTTTTTCTTCGGTCTTGTTCCTTTTCGTTTCTTCTGCTTCGAAAAACACTGTCACACAAAATACACACAAATGCACAAAAAGAAAAAATCGAAAAGAGAGAGGGGAAGAGAGCGCAAAGGCGACGGAAAACGAGGAGAAGAAAAAACAACCGCTCCTTCAGCGCTTGCCTCCTCTGGCCTTTGGTTTGCCTGCTGCTCCTCCTTTCGCCTTGGCCCCTCCTCCTGCTTTCCCGGCGCCACCGCCACCGGCTCCCCCGCCAGCGCCTCCACTCCTCCCCTTCTTCGCGGCCGGGAGAGCCCCGTGCATCCCGGGGGGCCGCCCGGCCTTTGACCTCCTCCCGCCCTTCCGCCCCTCGGCGCGCCAGTCCTTTTCCTTTTCGCCGCCGGCGACCTGGCGCGCCGCCTTGACTGTCGCGCGCCGCTCCTGCTCCAGCCTCGACACGGCCAGCGGCACGTCGACGACGTCGTCGGCCGTGGCCCTGAGGATCCGGTCGACGACGGATGCGTCGCGCGACGAGTCGCCGGCGCCCCTGCCCGTCAGAGGCGCGAACGACCTCCTGGCGCCGGAGAGCGCGCGGGCGCGCTCCTCGCGCCTCTCCCCTTTCGTCAGGACGTCGTGCTTCCCCATCGACGCCGTCGACACTCCTGCCTGCCTCGCCGCGGATTTCAGAGTGTTCTTGGCCTGATCGCCCTTGGCGGGAGCGCCCTTGGCGCCGTGCTTCGGAAGGGAGGAGGCTAGGGCCAGCGTCGGGGGGAGGGCCAGCGAAGAATTGGAAAGCGCCTTGGCCGACGCCTTGAGGTTTCCCAGCTGCTGCGCCCTGTTCTTGCTGACACGCTCTTTCCGGGCGACCGCTGCCTCCGCGAAAGGGTCCGTCCCGGGCCCGTCGCCCGGTTTCGCGTCGACGATCGGGATGTCTGCGTCGTCGCCGGCCCTCTTGTAGCCGTGCCTCCTCCTCCACTCCCCTTCGTCCTCGTCGTAGACCACCTTCGACCTCTTGGCCTTCTTGTCGATCCCTTTCCGGGCCGCGAAGGCCTCCCAGCGGGTCGGCGCGCGCGGCTGCGGAGGGGCTTTCGCTCGGGGCAGGGCGGTCGAGGGCTTCGGGAGGTCCACGACGCGCCCGGGAACGGGCGCGACGGGCGCCGAGCCGGCCCCTCCGTCGGCCGCGTTGGCCGAGGCCGACGCCGGCAGAGACCAGAGGGCCGCGACGAGGGCCTGGGCGGCCGCGGTGGCGAGGGGCAGGAGAGACTTGCCTCCGTCTCCGACGAGGGATGCGGCCTGCTTGCCGCTCGGGGAAGGGTCGAATGCGGTCATGTTGCCGACGTCGAGCTCCAGGGGGCCATCGTAGGTCGCGAAGGAAGGGCTGCAAAAGAGTTTCGGAGAGAGAGAGAGGCGGCGTTAGTACGAAGAGAGCTCAATGTAGCTTTTTTCTGGCGCATTTCGTGTAGTGGACGAGTTGTATTTGCGCCTCCATTTCACCGAGGCCAAGACCCAGACAAGTCAAATGATATAAAAATGCAAAAGGGGGCGATCAAAGCACAGCGATGCGAGAAACTCGACGGAGCATTGAAGTTGTCGAGCGGCGGCTCGGGCGAGCGTCGGCGGCGACGATGACCATTCAATACTCTCTCTTCTCTCTCCCACTTATTCTCTCCTTACCGTGCTTTGACCGCGAGCTGCTCAGCGGTCACACGCACGGCCTTGGGCGCCGCGGGGGCGTCCGTGGTCATCGTTTCGTGGGTGCGAGGGAGAGAGAAATGCGTTTCGAAAAGAGCTAGCCGTCTTTTGAATTCGTTTTTTGTCGACGCCCAACAAAGGAAAAAAAGTGTCGACGAAGGAGAGAGCTGGAAAAAAACACGAATTCACTTTCTCTCTATTTTTTCGAGCTCTCAACGATTCGTCGCCTGTCCCTATCCTGCATCCGCAGCATAGCTCTCTCTCTCTTGCGCGCGCGCGCGCTCTCTGTCTCTCGAATCATCTGTCGAAGCGCCAGGCCCTCAGCGGACGGCAGTACTTGAAAAAAACTCGCCCTGATCTGGAGAGGAAGCGACGATGGCTCTGAACATTCGATAGAAAAAAAGGGGAAGACTGCTATTGTTTACAGGCTCGGATCAAACCATGGACTTCCAGACCTCGACGCACAAGCGAAAGTGGCTCTTTACGCCCGAGGCGCTGGTAAGGAGAGAAGAATGAGGGAGTAAAAAAGCCAAGGCGAGGGAGTATTTTTTTGACTCGTGCTCTTCGATCGTGATCGACCGCCGACTCACGTCGACCGCCTCAAACTCTAACTCGAGCAACCAGGAATCCGCGCGCTCGGCCAACTGGGCCCGCGGCTTCGCGTCGATCGCCAGGGCGAAGAAAGAGCTCGGAGGCACCGCTGCTGCATCTGCGTCCACGTCTTCGTCATCAGCAACCACGGAACCGCCGACCCGAGAGGACGAAAAGACCCTGCTGGACTTTTACTCGGAGCGCACCTCGGCGCTCGCCTCGGGCCTCGGCGCCCCGCGGAAAGTCGCCTCCACCGCGCTGCTCTTCCTCCGCCGGTTCTACTCCCGCCACTCGGCCCTCGAGCACGATCCAAAGGACGCAATGCTCTCGGCGGTCTACGTCGCGGCCAAGGCCGAGGAGAGCTACGTCTCGGCGGAGAGGCTCGCGGCCTCCGCGGGCGCCGGCGCGGCCGGCGGCGCGCAGGGACTGCTGCGGCGCGAGCCGCTGATGCTCCAGGCCCTGGAGTTTGATCTCCTGGTTTACCTGCCGCACCGGGCTCTCGAGGGGTTCTGGGCCGATGTGGGGGCAGCGAGGGTCGAGGCGAAGAAGAAAGGGAGACGAGGGAGGGAGGAAGAAAACGGGGGGCGAGGAGGAGGAGGAGGAGGAGGAGGAGGAGGAGGGAGTGGTTCTGCGGCCTCGGCTGCCCCGCTCATCGGCGAGGCGCTCGCGGCAGCCCCCGCGAAGACCCTCGCCGCGGCCCGAAGGGCCTCTCTGGGGGCCTGCGACGTCCTCATGCGGTCTGACGCGGGGCTGCTGTTCCCGCCCGGCCAGGTGGCGCTCGCGGCGATGCGCTCTGGGCTCAAGAAGGCGGGGGTCCGGGGCGGGCTGCCGCGCGAGTTCCTGGAGCGCGCAGTCTCGAGGGCGACGGCGACGGCGGGGGGACATAAAAACCCCGAGACTCTCGTTTCCTCGCTGGAGGAGGCGATGCAGTCTCTGGACGCTCTGGGGGCCGCGGCCGCCGTGTCCCCCTCTCCCGACGCCGCCAGGGCCGCCGACGCGAGGGTGCGGACGGCGCGCGCCTCGCTGGCCGCGGCACAGCGCGCCGCGGCGGCCGCGGCCGACGCCGGGGCGAGCGAGGCGCGCGCCTCCAAGATCGCGGCCAAGAGGGCCGCCGCCGCGGCGAGGGAGGCCGAGCTGCTGGGCCCGGCGCCGGCGCTGCGAACCGACGAGGAGGTCGCGGCGATGAAATCCAAGAGGAGGAAGAGCGAGGTGGCGGCGGCGGGTGGTGGCGAGTGAAGAAAGAAAGAAAGAGAGAGAGAGAGAGAAAGAAAGGAAGAAAGAGAGAAAGAGAGAAAGAGAGAAAGAAAGAAAGAAAGAAACGAAGAAATAGAGGAGAGAAAGAGAGAAAGAGACGACTGTAACAAAACAAAAAACTGTGAATTTTCCTCCATTTTTTTGTTTTACAGGTGCGATGACGCTTCCGTCAACCTTCTCCTCCCGCGTCTTCTTCCTCCCTCCTCCGCGCCTGCTTCGCCGCGGCCTTGAGGTCATCCGCGTAGCTCGCGTGCGCGTGGTCCAGCAGGAAGCCGATCGCCCTCCTGACGTTCCCGGCGCTCTCGGCGGCCTCCCCTGCGGCCCTGGCCGCGGCCGAGGCCACCGCGGCGGCCGAGTCCGGCGCCGCCGCGGCCAGAGCAGCGGAGGCCGCCGCCCCGCCACGCGGCAGGGGGACGACGCCGTGGCCCCCGCTCGGCGACCAGGACAGCAGGTAGCACTCCCCCGCCGGCTCGAAGAGGAACCGCCCCGTCGTCAGCGGCGCCGAGGGCCCGAACAGCCAGCTCCGCGCCGCGAGCGCGGCGGCCAGCGGCGGGAACCGCGCCGCGGCGGCAAACGTCGGGTCGGAGCTCAGCAGCCAGCGCGGGACCGGGTCGCCCTCGGCGAAGAACGACGTGACGGCAGAGACGGGAGGCGGCGGGGGCTTCCCGTCGCCGCCGCCGCCCCTCCGCCCCCCGGGGCCCAGCAGCCTCGCCAGGGCCGCGTTGAGGTCGCCGTCGCCGGACGCGGGCGCGAACGACGGCGGGGCGCCGAAGGTCACCACGCGCACGGGGCGGCGGCAGGACCGCGGGGCGCCGCCCCCGCCCCCTCCCCCCTCGGGCTCGGGGAGCACCCCCCCGCAGCCGACCTCGCCCTCGGCCGCGAGCAGCGCCGCGGTCGCCAGCGCGAGCGCGCCGCCGAGGCTGTGGCCCGTCAGCGTGATGGGAGTCAACGGCGGCGTCTCGCGCACGAGGCGCCGGACGAGGCGGGCGCACTCCGCGGCGAGCTGGGCAACGCCTGCGTGGGCGTGCAGGAGGGGAACGGGTGGAGGAGGAGGAGGAGGAGGAGGAGACGCTAAAGCCGAAGCCGACGACGGCGGCGGCGGCGACGACGAGCTCGAAGGAGGAGGAGGAGGACGACGAGGACGACGAGAAGGCGAGGGGCCGCCCCGCCGCCCCCCGCCCCTCGCGGCCAGGGCCACGGGCCACACCTGGGCCAGGGCCCGGCCGAGCCGGACGGGGTCCGACTTCGTCGTGCCCGCCCAGGCCAGGCCGCGGAAGGCGATGACGCGGGCCCCGGGCCCGCTCGCGCCGCCGCCGCCGCCGCCGCCTCGGACGTCGTCGCAGACGAACACGCGCGAGAAGAACGACTCGCCGAGGTCCTCGACGAGCTCGTGGCCCGTCTCCCGCAGCAGCACCGGGAGCTCCGCTGGGCTGGAGTAGGCCAGCCCTGCGACGCGGGCGAGGCGCGCCGCCGCGGCGATCTCCTCGGCCGAGAGGCGCGGCGACGAAAAAAAAGGAGAGGAAGAAGACGGAGAAGCAGAAGAAAGAGCGGCCGCGGAGGAGGAGAAGGGAGAGGACCACGACGCGGCAAAGGGAGAGGGGAGCGACGACGGGGAGGAGGAGGAGGAGGGGGAGGCGGAGGAGAAGGAGGAGGAGGTGGAGGAGGAAGGGGAAGGGGCCGAATCGGTCGAGGATGCTGCCCTGGCCGCGACGCTGCCGCCGCGCCTCCAGCAGCTGGCCGCGCGGCGGCGGTACTGCGTCCAGAGGGGAGGAGGGGCGGGGCGAGGAGGCGAGGGCGACGAGGGAGACAAGGTCGACGCCGCTGACGGAGCGCTCACCGAGATCGCCATCATCAATCGTGGCCTCGCCGCCAGAGACTGGACGGCCGCCGTGGACGGGCGCCATGCCGCTGAGATTCGGACACGCGCCGTCATTCGAAATGCCATTCCGTGGGAGTTGGCGCTGCTCGGGGGCGGCGAGAGACCGACGAAACGCTTTCTTTTCTCTTTTTGACGCGATGCCGAACAGGTTCCTTTTTCGAAAACAACAAAAAAGTGAGGAAAACCCTGTTTTTTTGTTTTTTCCTCATTCTCTCACCGAGCCCGTCCTTTCGACTCCTTCAGCAAAGAGACGATGGAACTTGCTCCTCCTCTTCCTCCTCTTCGGCAACATCAGCTCCAGCAGCAGCACCAGCAGCAGCAGCAGCAGCAGCAGCAGCAGCAGCAGCAGCAGCAGCAGCAGCAGCAGCAGCAGCAGAGCGCCTCTCCCTCCGACGCTCCCAAGCCGGCAGTAGAGGGAGGAGAGGGGGGCCCGGCGCGCCGCGTGGACGCCGCGTTCGCGCGCCTCGAGCTGGCCCTGCGGCAGGCGCGCTCCGCCGGCCTGCTGACCGCGGCGTCGGCCTCGGGCCTGCGGGAGAGGGCCGACGCGGCGAAGCTGGCGCTCGACGCTGCCTCGGCTTCTTCTGCAGGCGCGGGCGCTCCTCCTCCTCCTCCTCCCCCTCCTCGTCCTTTGTCTCCGTCTTCGCCGGCGGCGCCTTTGCCGGCGCCGCCGGAGTCGTCTCTTTCGTCCTCGCCTGCACCCCGTGCCCTCCCGCCCCTCCCGCCGAGGCCGACGAGCATGAGGATGAGCGCGAGCTGCGACGAAGCGGGGGTCTTCGACGCGGCAGAGGTGTCGGCAGCGGCGACGGAAGCGTCGAGCGGAAGCGGGGACAGCGGCGGCGGCGGCGACCCTTCGTCTCCCTCTCCCGGCGCCGCCGCCGACGCCGCTCCCTCCTCCGCGCCGCCGCCTCCTTCGGCTCCTTCCTCCTCCTCGACATCGTCGTCAAAGGAGCAGATCGAGGCCCTCGCGAAAGAGGTATCGTGCCTCTCTGCCAGGCTTGACGCCTTGGAAAGAGCTTCTTCGGCGACGGATGAGAACGGACGGCGAAGGAGGAGGACGAGGAGGAGGAGGAGGAGCACGAGCACGAGCAGCAGGGGCGCAAGCGAGAGCAGCAGCGAAAGCGACAGAGGTGAATCGCCGTCGCGGTCTATCGAGCCTCCCCTCGCTCCTCTGCCGCGGAGTGCAAAGGCGAGGGAGCCTTGGAGGCCCGCGGCCTCTGGCGCCCTCCCTCGCCCTCCCTCCCTCCCCGCCGCCGCCGCCGCTCGCACGGCAGTTGGCAGCCTCGGCAGGAGCAGCAGCAGCGGCTTCAGCAGCAGCGGCTTCAGCAGCAGCGGCAGCAGCTCCCGCATCGGCGTCTTCGGGAGCTCCAGCAGCAGCAGCAGCAGCAGCGCGATAGGGGTCTTGGGCGGAGTCTGTTCTTCTCCTCCTCCTCTTCGCCGCCGCTCTCCTCTGCCTCCTCCTCCGCCGGCGCTCTGCGCTCGCAAGAAAAAGAGCAGCTCCTCCTCGCAGCAGCAGCCTCTTCCTCCGCCGCCACCCCCCCTCTCAAAATCATCCGTCCCCGTGGGACGCGCCCCTCCTGCCGTCTGGGAGGTCTTCCGGGCAAGGCCGCTGCCGCCGAGGCCCGCGGCGGTGGAGGCAGCGCTGGCCTCGAAGAGGCGCTAGGCCCTTATTTGTTTTCGTGTGTGTTTGCTTTTTCGATTTCATTCTTCTTTTTGGTGCTTTGGTTAGATCCGCCTTTTTGTACCTTTCTTCTTCCGGTCTGTGTTTGTTTTTCAGAGAAGTATCATTTACATCGCGCGGTTGCATGTGTAAAGAAAGGATAGCGAGGTACCGATTATAAAGGGATGAGTGAAAAACGAAGTAAGAGGTCGTCGGGTTTTTTTTTTATCGCACTCTCTCGTTCTCTCTCTTTCTTCTCTTTCTTCTCTTTCTTCTCTTTCTTCTCTTTTTCTCTTTTTCACGACTTCACGCCCGTCGAGCCGTACCCGCCGGTCCCGCGCGCCGTGTCGTCGAGGTCCTCGACCTCAAGGACCTGCGGGGTGGCGATGCGCTCGAGGATCAGCTGCGCGACGCGGTCGCCGGCTTTCACTGTTTTGATATTTTTGGAATTTGTTTTCCGGTTTTTTTTCTTTTTCGTGAGAGGCTGAAAGGCTGGAGGGCAGCTTCGAGAGAGTGAGGCATCGCCGCAACGGGCCCCCTTTCTTCTTCCCCCCCTTTTTAAACTTCTCAATCTCAATCTCACCGTGGAAGTCCTCGCCCGAGTGGTTGAACAGCACGACGCCGACCTCCCCGCGGTAGTCCTCGTCGACGACGCCGGCTCCCGTGTCGATAAACTTCTTGACGGCGAGCCCCGAGCGAGGCGCAATGCGTGCGTAGGTGCCGTGGGGCGCGGCGATGGCGAGGCCCGTGGGGACAACGGCGCGGTCGCGGGCCGGGACGACGACGTCCTTGCAGCTGTTGGCGGTGTTGGGGTGGGGGGTGGGGGGGGGGAGATTTTGAAGAGGTCGAGGTTGAGGTTGAGTTTTTCGACGAAATCGCCGCTCGGATTTCGACGCTTCGAAACAAAGATTGCAAGATGCCGAGTGAATATCTGTCCTCTTCCCCTTCTCGTCACAATTTACCTCGCCAGGTCGTATCCAGCGGCCCCGGCAGACCCGCGCACGGGCAGCAGAGCCTCGGGGACGAGCTTCTTGACTCGGAGAGGAGGGAACTCGTTGTTGTTCGCAGATGACGCCGGAGCGGCGTCGTCGATCGATTTCGTCGCCATCGTCTTGGCGAGCTTCTCGGCGTGCGGAGCGGCGTTTTCGACTCCTGAGGCAGCAGCTCCACGGCGGGCTCCGGTGATCATGATAAGGCTGTGGCGGGGGGCGGCGCACGAAGAGGAGAGGCGGCGCGCGAGGAGGGAGAGAGCCAGCGTGATTGGAACGAGAAGGGAGACGACGGCAAAACGACGTTGCGAGAGAAATTTTGTTTGCGCTTCGAAATTTTGATTGCGCTTTGAACTCTTCATTCGTTGTGTCTTTTTCAGTGTTCTCTTCTCCTCCTCTTCATGCCCCACCGCCACTCCTGCCGCCGCCGAGGCTCGCCTCTAGCGACGTTCTCCCGAACTCTGCCACGCGCTGCGCGCCCCTGGCCGCGGCGTCCACCGCGACGGCGAGCAGAGAGCACTCCGCGTCGGCGCCGAAGCCCGAAGGAGGGGGGCCTCCGCTCTCGCTGCTCCCGCCGCCGCCCGCCTTCCCTCCCCCTGCCCCTCCCCCCGCGGCCCCACCCGCCGCGACGCGGGAGCAGCACCTCACCGCAAGCACGCTCCCCGAGTCGACGACGGGGGCACCTCCGGGCTCCCTGGAAGCGCAGGGGAAGGCGACGGTGGCCGTCGCGGGGCACCGCGCCTCCTCCGAAGCCGTCGGGTCGAGCAGCAGCAGCACGGGGGCGTCGCCCGCCCCTCCTGCCCCTGCTCCTTTCCCTTTCCCTTCGGCGGGGGCCGCTGCCGCCGCCGCCGCCGCCGCGACGGAGACCGTCGCGGCAGCGAAGCTGAACCGCAGTGGCATCGCCGCGTCGGAAAGCGCCGCGGCGACAGCGTTGGCGGCCGCGGCCAGCTCGCCGCCGTCGGCGCTCAGCACGTGCACGACGACGGCGACGGCGCTGCGCGGGGGGAGCTCTCGCTGCTCGAGGGAAGCCTGGACGCAGGAGCGGATGAAGGAGGCTGCCGAGGCGGCGGAGAGCGGGTTCGGAGGCGCGGAGGAGGAGGCCGCCGCCGCCGCCGCGGCCGCCGCCGCGGCCGCCGAGGCCCCGGCGCCGCCCGGCCCGCGCCACTCGACGGAGACCGCGGCCGCGGCGGCGGCGGCCCCCGGCGCTCCTGCCGCTCCTGCTCCCCGGGAGCTCGCTGCCGATGCCGCTCGGGGACCGAGGACGGAGGCCACCACGGTGGTCCCTCCGCTCGTCCAGGTCGCGGAGCCGTCGGAGCGGGCGAGGGAGGAGCGGCGGCAGACGATCGGGCTGTTGGGGATTTTTGAGTCGGAGGAGGGGTGAGAGAGAGAAAATGATGAGCGGAGGCGGCGGCGGCGACGACGGCTGGGGGCTTCTAGTAATTGAGCTCTCTCCATCTCTCGCCGCTGATTTCCGTCTCCTTACCGCAGCTGCGTCACGGTCCTGCCGTCGGCGCGCAGCCCGTCTGCGACAGAAAGGAGCGCGGATGCTTCCATCGAAAGAAGGAAGCCCTTGAGGAAAAGGCTTTCGATTGACCTGACAACCTCGAGGAGGCGAAACAATGAATTTCGATCACTCCCTTCCTCGATTCCGGTTTCAAAAAAAAACTTTCAGCCGATTTCCTCGCCGCGCTCGCTCATGGAACGCAGCGGCGGCGCGCCCCCCAAGGACGTGCCGATAGAGTGGCCCGAGATCTCCACGAAGAGACAGCCTGCTGAGCAGGTACACGTTCAACAGCTCGCCAACAAGGACGGAAGTCTGTTCATCATCCCCTCGTGCTTGACAGAAAACGAGTGCCGCTCGCTGGTCCGAGCCGTCGAGGACGCCGGCGGCTTCGACTGGCAGGGCAGCCGCGGCCCGAGCAAGGGAGAGGCCGTGCGTGACTGCGGCCGGGTCTCCAGGAGGGGCGCGGCCGAGGAGGCCCTCGTCGCCGGGCTCTGGAAGAGGCTCTCTCCTGCCATCAGCTCGGGCTTGCCGCCGAGGGACGCCGAGAGGGCCGTGGGGCTCAACCCTTACGTACGGATATACGCCTACGCTCCCGGACAGAGGTTTGCGAGGCACTACGACGACTCCGAGGTGATCGATCGAGGCAAAACGAGCACGGGATACACGCTGTTGATTTACCTCTCGTCGCTCAGGGGGTCGCGCCCCGGGGGGGAGACGAAGTTTTACAGCGACGGCGGGAGGCTGGTGGCTTCGGTCGCCCCCGTTGCGGGAACGGCGCTCCTGCACCGGCATGGCGACTCGTGCATGCTCCACGAGGGAGCGAAAGTGGAGAGCGCCCCCCCCGGGAGCGGCGGCGACAATGTCAAGTTCGTGCTCCGGTCCGACGTCGTCTTCGAGTGCGCCTGGTGGAGCTAGGAAGAGGAGGGAAAAAGAGAACAATGACAAAAGAGAGAAGGGAAAAAGAGAACAAAGACAAAAGAGAGAATAGAGAGAGGATAGGGGGGAAGAGAGTTTGAACTTGAGAACTGTGTAAAACACGAATCGGGGTAATTGAGAGAGAGAGAGAGACGTCTGATCGAAAGGGCGGCGGCGGCGGCCCGACCGCCGCCGCCGCCGGAGTAAAAGAAGAGAAGAGGGGGGTCGCGGGAAAGGGGCGCGATTTTTGTTTTCGTTACGTTTCGAGGTCGCGCTGTTGAGAAACATTTTCGTTCGATCGGTTCTAGCCCGTCGTCTGTAAAGTGGCGCTTTCTTCACTCTCGTTTCCGCCTTTTCTCTCGCTCGCGCGCTCTCACTCTAAGACAACGATAGAGATATGACCACCCTCGAAGATCTCAAAAACACGCCGGTGAGAAAGAGAGAACGCGTGTTGTGAAAGGAGGCGGGCAAGGCTTCGAAGGACCATCGTTTCGCTCACCTCGTTCCGCCTTTTTTTTTTTTTCTTCACCTTGTCGTCTTTTTTCTTTTTCTCCACCTTGTCGTCGTCGGGATAAAAAAAAGGGCGTGCACGCCCAACGCCCCGAGCCCACGCGCGGTTTCAAGCTCCAGCAGACGATGCTCCGTATCAAGGACCCGGAGAGGTCCCTCGCCTTCTACACGGGAGTCCTGGGCATGAGGCTCTCGGCGACGCTGGCTTTCGAGGCGCAAAGGTTATCTCTCTACTTTCTCGAGTTCTCAAGCACTGCACTGCCTGCCGACGAGGGGGATCGGTTGGAGGACGTGTTCTCTGGACGATCGAGCTTCCTGGAGCTGACCCACAACCACGGTGAGAGAAAGTCGTTGAGTTCCTTCTCCTTTCTTTGCAAGGGGGTCACGGAGAGGCAATCCTCAGGTTGCGCGAAAGAGAAAACATAAAAAAACACTCACTCACGGCTCCTTTACCTCTTCTATCTTCCTCGTTCCTCTTCTTCTCTTTCCAGGAACCGAGCTCGAAAAGGGCGAACCCTACCACAACGGCAACAAGGACCCCAAGGGCTTCGGCCACATCGGAATTTCGGTACCAGACCTCGAGACCGCCGTGGCTCACTTTGACAAGTGCAACGTGAAATTCGTCAAGCGGCCAGAGGAAGGGTCGATGCGAGATCTGGCCTTCATTCAGGACCCGGACGGGTACTGGATCGAGGTCATCCAGGCGGACCTGATGAGGCAGTTTGCCGCGGGGGCGTAGAGAGAAGAAAAAAAGAAAAACAATCACAGTAAAATCACTCCCTCGACCCTTCCTCGTCTCTTTTCTGTTGGAGGGCTTTTTCCTCTCGTCTTTTCTTAAGCGCCTCGCTCGTATATCCAACCCGGAGCCTCGCCATGAGCTCCCCCGCGACGCTCTCTCTCGCCCGCTGCGGTCGGAGGATCGCGGTCTGCGGAGAAGCCGAGCTGCTCAGAGGCAAGACGATGGCGAAGACGATGGCGACGACGATGGCGACGCGACTCTTTTCGACCCCGGCCTCTCCTCCTTCCTCTTCTTCTTCTTCTTCTTCTTCTTCTTCTTCTTCTTCTTCTTCTTCTTCTTCTTCTTCTTCTTCTTCTCCCGGGGGCGTCGCCGCCCTCTGCCACCGCCTCGACGCCGACCTCGCGGCGATGAGCTTCGCCGGCACCTTCAAGACCGAGACCGTCATGACCTCGCCCCAGGGGCCCAGGGTCACCGTCAGCGGTGCAAACGGAGCAGGCAGCGACCGCGCAGTCCTCAACTTTTGCTCGAACAACTATCTGGGCTTTTCCAACCACCCTCGACTCGTCGCGGCGGCCAGGAAATCGCTCGACGAGTTCGGGTTCGGCCTGTCTTCGGTGCGCTTCATCTGCGGCACGCAGGCCCCGCACGAGGCGCTCGAAAAACGGATCGCGGAGCTCCACGGCGCCGAGGCGGCCATCCTTTATCCGTCGTGCTTCGACGCCAACGCGGGATTATTTGAGGCGATTTTGACGTCGGAGGACGCCATCATCTCCGACGAGCTCAATCACGCGAGCATCATCGATGGCGTGAGGCTCTGTAAAGCAGCTCGCTACCGCTTCAAGCACGCCAGCGTCGCCGATTTGAGGGAGAAGCTCAAAGAGGCGAAAACGGCGGGAGCGAGGCATATTGTTGTTGCCACCGACGGCGTCTTCTCGATGGACGGGGAGATCGCGCCGCTGCTCGAATTGAAAAAGGCGTGCGAGGAGGCCGGGGCGGTGCTGTTTGTTGACGAGTGCCACGCCACGGGGGTCCTCGGTAAGGTTTTGAGAGCAGAGAGAGAGAGAGAGAGAGACAAGAGAGAGGATGACAGAGAAGAGTCTTTTGTTTTTTTTATCTCACACTCTATTTCTCTTTTTTTCTCCCCAAAAATCCAAAACCCAACGACCAGGCGCCAAGCTCCGAGGCACCGACGAGCACTTCCACGCGCACGGAAAGGGATGGGACATCGTCAACTCGACGCTGGGAAAGGCCCTCGGCGGCGCCACGGGAGGCTATACCGCGGGGCCCGCTTCCGTCGTCGCGACGCTGCGCCAAAAGGCCAGGCCTTATCTCTTTTCGAACTCGGTCTCTCCTGCCGTCGTCGCGGCCTCGCACGCGGCGCTGGACCTGCTGGGGGAGTCCGCGGGGGAGCTGGCGGCGTCGCTGCAGAGCAACACGAAGAGTTTCCGGTGCGTTTCCGTTTTCGTAACCTTTTTTGGGGGGGAGTTGTTCGGAGAGGTTTTGGCAGCAAACTCGAAACAAAAATCAAAAACACACTCTCAACTCTCTCTCTCTCTCTCTCTCTCT
>Ga0210003_1002312_pt1 | contig 16235 bp, 14 predicted proteins | sample LantaG_FD_182804 | JGI IMG/M metagenome (GOLD analysis project Ga0210003, IMG submission 182804) | Deep subsurface microbial communities from Baltic Sea to uncover new lineages of life (NeLLi) - Landsort_02402 metaG (SPAdes) (version 2) | ecosystem: Environmental > Aquatic > Marine > Oceanic >...
GAAAAGATTAATAAATAAAATAGGAAATATTGAAGACAAGGAAACTATAAACAAAATAAACCAAGTGATTACTGAACATTTTGATTTATAGGACTTTACTAATTATACTATCTTTCTAACTAAAAACTGTTTTTCTTGCATTTCTTTTCTTTTTCTTTCTTCACTCGATACCCGATACTGTTTTTTGCATCTTGCACCACGCATCTTGCATCTTTTTACTATAGCTTGCATTTTGTATCTCGAGTTTATTCTTTGTGTTTTCTTAACTAAATACTATATACTAACGACTATTTTGACTGGTAGACCGGAGGACCGGAAGACTGGTCGACTCCCTGCACTTGCAACCCACGTCTTGTATTTTAATCTTAACTCGCACCTTGCACCTTGCAACCATCTTTATATCTCACATCTTGTAACTTGTTTCTCTCTTTATCTTTTCTTCACTCGATACTCGATACCCGATACTATATACTGTTTTTTATTCCTTCCTTAAGCTTCTCCACCACATAATCTATCTGTTCTTCCTTTAAATTATTAAAAAACGGCAAGGCAATGGTTCTATTCGTCACATCCTCAGTAATTGGAAAATCTCCTTCCTTATACCCAAACATCTTCCTATAAAATGGCTGCAAATGAATGGGTGTAAAATAAGGCTTGCATTGAACCCCTTCTTTATTAAGATACTTAATCACTCTATTTCTATCTATTCCCCACTTTAATCGAATAACATAAACAAACCAACTCATCCTGCTTACATAAGGAGCAATATAAGGAACCTGCACTTCTTCTACTTCTGCCAATTTTTCCCCGTACATTCTCGCAACCTTTGATCTCTTATCTAAAATCTCCTCAATCCTCTCCATCTGAGAGCATCCCAAGGCAGCGCTCAATTCATCCATCCGATAATTATAGCCCAATCTTTCATGGTCTAACCATTCTCCGCTTTCTCCCCTACCTTGACTTCGCATACTCCTCGCCAATCTGGCTAACTCCTCATCATCAGTTACCAAATTACCACCTTCTCCGGTGGTAATTTGTTTATTAGGATAAAAAGCAAAAACTCCAGCTTCACCAAAAGAACCGGAATTTTTACCTTTATATTCCGACCCCAAAGCTTCGGCAGAATCTTCAATTAATCTTAATTTATATTTCTTTCCAATCTCTTTAAATCTATCCCAATCAGCCGGCTGTCCAAAAGCATCTACCACCAATAAGGCTTTTACTTTTGCTAATTCCTCGCCACTCAAACTCTCCAACTTTTCCTCAACCTTATCAGCATCCAAATTTAAAGTATCTTCCTCAATATCTACAAATAAAGGCCTAGCCCTCTCAAATAAAATGCAATTACTCGATGCAATAAAACTAAAAGGAGTAGTAATCACTACATCGCCTTCCCCTTCCCCAATCCCCATACCTCTAATAATCAAATGAAGGGCACTAGTGCCACTATTCACCGCCACCGCATATTTTGTCCCGGCAAACCTGCCCATCCTCTTCTCAAATTCCACCACTTTAGGGCCAATACTTAAAAATCTAGTCTTCATAACCCCCACTACAGCTTCAATATCTTTTTCAATAATATCCGGACTGGATAAAGGTACCTTCATCTGCACCATAACATTATTCCTCTCCTCCATTTCTACCTTTTACTTTTTAAAATATTTCTTAAACTCGGCTTTCCCTTTTTTCTAATAACCTAACTCTCCTAATGCTATAAAACAATCCAATTCCTAAAATAACTAAAAATATCCAACCAACATTAACATTTATAGTAAATAATATAGCATTAAGTCCAAAAAATATACTCGCTAAATACATAATTAAAACAGTATTCTTGTGACTAACTCCGCAACTCATTATTCGATTATAAAAATGATTTAAATCACCTGCTAAAAAAGACTTGCCTTCACGAAACCTGTATAAAAAAGTTAAAAAATTATCCAGGATAGGAACCCCTAAAATTAAAATAGGAATAATAAATCGAATTAAATTATACGGTTGATCAGTAAGAATAATCATCAAAATTGCCAAAAGAAAACCAAGTAACATACTACCACTATCACCCATAAAAATATTCGCCGGATAAAAATTATGCCCCAAAAACCCAAATGAACTTCCAATTAATATTAGTGATAATAATATACCAAGTTCTTCTCCTTGTTGCCAAAAAATAATTAAAAAAAACATTGAACAAATGAATGTTATCCCTGAAGCTAATCCATCCATCCCATCTATCATATCCATAGCGCTATAAGAACCAACCACATAAATAAGTGTAAAAATATACGATATCCATAAATTTGGAAATAAATTTATTCTTATACTATAAGAAAACAAAACAGAAGCCGCAATTGCTTGAATTAATAATTTATGAGAAGCTTTTATAGTTAATATGTCATCTATTAGCCCTACTATAAAAACAATATTCCCTCCAATGAAAATTCCTAATATCCTATTATTGCCAATAAAATATAAGTTATCATTAAAATAGTAAACAAAAACCATCGATATTAAAAATGCTATATAAATGGCTAAACCGCCTAACCTGGGGATAGGCTCACTGTGTATCTTAATCTGATTAGGTTTATCAATTGCGCCAATAGAAAAAGCTATATAAATAGATAACTTAGAAAATAAATATGATAAAGTAAAAGAAAAAAAGAGTATTGATATGTAAAAAAGATTTGTGTTTATTATAATAATTCCTCCCAGTTTTTGATTTGAATAATATGTAATTTAAAATTATTTATTTAATATCTTTATCAGATATAATTTTCAGATTTTAAAACTTCGTGAATAACCGGCATTAATTTTTTCATATCCTCTTTTGAAAGGGTTTTTTTCCATTTACCAACATTTTTATTCGTAACATAATTTTTTATTTTTTCCTTTAAAGGAAAATCTAATTCTATTCCTATATGTGAAAATATTTTTTCAAAATTATAAATTGGCTCTCTCACTAACTCCTCATATTTAATTTTTAAATATCTATTTTTATCAAAATCATCAAAAAATTGTTCTGCCTTTTCAACACAAACCTTCCATTGAAATCCACATACTTCAATCAAAGATTTTTCTCTTAAATATTTATCTAAATTATTAAAGATTGGACCCCATCTTTTCAATTTATTCTCTTTACTGTATATTTTATATAATCTATTTTTAAAAAAATTAAAACCATAATAGGGTAAATCTACTACTGGAATCCACTTAGATTTTTGAAAAATATATTTAAATTCAATTCCCGCTTTCCACCTTCTTCTTGCCGATTCTACTACATCACGACCATCTCTGATCATAAAAATAAATTTAGCTTTTGGAAATATCTTTAAAATAAAAGGAATTCTCAATGAATTAGCACATGTTTTCTCAATGATAATAGAATTTGGAATACTATTTCCTATTTTTTCAAATTTTCTACGAATATATTTACATACAGAAGGAGTTGCATTTATTTCTCCCAGTTCATCGGTAGGATAAGAAGCGTTTCCATATCTCCAAATATAGTTGATTTCATCACATGGCCACGTAATTAATCTAGGATGGAAACATAATACGTTCCTCAACATTTTTGTTCCAGATCTACCTGCTCCAATTATTATAACGGGTTCATCATACACTCAATCAATCCTCCATTTTTTTTGATTATTTGCATTATATTTTGTGAATCTTTCAGTTAATCATTTTTATATCATTTAACAAAAGACGTGCAAAGTACGGATTATATTTACTTAAAATTTTTACTTTATTTTCTTGCTGGATATCCTGTACAAATACTATCTAATCCATGTATCCACGCTCTTGTAAAAATAACTATAAAATAGTTAGAGGGTCTACTAAACTCATATCCCCTTTAAAAACATTTGTCAATTTAAGCAATTCATCTATGTCACCCATCGTAAATATTTTCCAATTCTTGTAATTCTTGAATCCTCTTTGTTCATATTTCTTCCATCAATTTCTGTATCTCTATTAAACATCGTTCTTAATTAATAAGATCGAAATATTCTTAAATTGTTTTTAAATCCTTCATCATTAATATCTAAAAATGTCAATTTAATCTTTTAGAGCTTTAGTTATCTTATTTTCTTTTTTCCTTCTTTATTAAAAATGTTTTGTAATAATTTTATATCCTTTTTTACCCCACTCCCAAACAATAAACTTTAAATCCATTCTTTTTCCAAAGATTATGATCTACACAATACTTAGTATCAAAAAGCACTTTAGTTTTCATTAGTTTTCCAATTTCTGCTGGATGCAAAAAACGAAATTCATCATGATTAGCTAAAATGACTGCACAATCAGCCCCCCTAAAAGCCTCTTTCAAAGATGACAGCTTATATTCAAATTCCCGCACATGAGGGTCATAAATGAAATATTTAATCCCATTTTTCTCTAACCCTGCAACTATTTTTAAAGCTGGGCTTTCTCTCGTATCGTCAATATTTCCTTTATAAGTAACTCCTAAAATAGCAATCTTGGGATTATCGATTTTCCCTACTATTTTCCTAATATGTGCCAATGTATATTCCGTCATACTATCGTTTATTTTTCTACTAAGAGTAATAATTTCGGTATCAGCGGGATATTTTTCGATAATAAACCAAGGGTCTACTGCAATACAATGTCCTCCCACTCCCGGACCGGGAGTATGAAGATTAACACGGGGATGCAGATTTGCTAATCTTATAACTTCCCAAGCACTAATCCCCAGTTTTTCACAAATTTTTGCCAATTCATTCGCTAAAGCAATATTAACATCCCGATATATATTTTCCATCAATTTAGCCATTTCGGCGGTAGTAGAATCAGTTAGATAAATATTTCCTTCTATAAATAGCTTATAAAATTGAGATGCTTTCTCACCAGATTTTTTATCTATCCCCCCAATTATTCTATCATTTTGGATAAGTTCTTTAAGGGTATATCCTGGCAAAACTCGTTCAGGACAATGAGCCAAATAATAATCTCTACCGCTTTTAAGATTGAATGATTTAAATATTGGCTCTAATACATCTTTACAAGTTCCCGGAGGAGAAGTAGATTCTAAGATTACTAAATTATCTTTGCAAATTAAGGGAGCTATACTTTTAGCTGCTGATCTTACATAGCTTAAATCAGCTTTTTTATCTTTAGTAAAAGGAGTAGGAACTGCAATAATAAAAATATCTGCCGGTTCGGGTTCAGTTACCGCTTTTAATTTGCCAGATTTTATAGCTGCCTGCACTAAAGTATGGAGACCTGGTTCCTCAATGTGTATATCACCATTATTAATAATCTCTACTATCTCTGAATTAATATCTACTCCCAATACATCAAAACCATGAGTTGCCAACATACTAGCTGTAGGAAGTCCAATATAACCTAAACCGATTATACATATTTTTTCCATTTTTTACCTCTTCATACTCAAATTATCTTAGATTTTAAAATATTTCTACACATTATCGGATAATTATAATAACCAAAATACTAATAAATATATAATTTTGGCTGAAATTTATTTTTATTTTTTTTTATAAATATCATTTATTAAAAAATTTATTTAACTTATCTATTTCAATTAAAATTAATATCCACTATTTTTATTTATTTTTCAATTAAACCAATTAATTTCTGCGCTAATTTTTCATGAGAATAGTTTTTCTTTATTTCCTCATAACCATTATCCCCCATTTTCTTAAGCTTATCTTGAGGTAAATTTATCAAATGAATAATTGCGTCAGCCATTGACTTCTCATTCTCAGGTATAACACTAATTCCACATCCTATATTCTCAACCTTTTCAGCTATCTCCCCTTCTACAGCACAAATTATTGGTTTTCGTGCTGCCATATAATCAAATAATTTATTAGGACTTACTCCATAAGAAAAGACTTTTACTTTTTTTAAAGTAATTATTGCGGCATCTGCAGCGCTCAATATTCCAGGAATTTCAGTTTTAGGAACAGGGTCAAAGAATCTAACATTATTTAGTTTCATTTCTTTAGCTTGTCTTAAAAGTCTCTCTTTTAATATACCACTCCCTACCAATATAATTTCAATATTCTTATTTTCTCTTAATCTATCAGCAGCCCTTAAAATGGTATCTAAAGAATTAGCCGGTCCGTGTGCCCCGGTATAAATTAAAGTAAATTTAGTAAAATTATAAAGTTTCCTTAAAACATCTCTATCTTTCTGACAAGAAAAATTATTTAAATCTACCCCGTTAGATAAATATAGTATTTTAGAGTCCTTTATCCCTCGATTTTCTATTAAATAATTTTTTGAACCCTCTGCAAGCACTATTATCTTATCAGCTACTCGATAAAGATATTTTTCTAATAATCGCATAGCTTGAATAATCGGATGATACCGGTTTAATTTACCCATATCAACTATAACCTGAGGCCAAAGATCCCTTATCTCTAAGAAGAATTTAGCTTTTAACTTTCGCGCTAATTTAGCTGCAGCAAAAGCAGCAAAAGGATGAGGGGATGAACCAATAATTACATCTGGTTTTTCAAATTTTCGGCTAATACTTAATATTCTAATAGTGTATGATATTATATTAAGAATTCTTCTCCAATTATTATAATAATATGGGAAAGTATTTATCCATACAAAGCAAACCCCATTATATTTTTCAGTTTTTGTCATTTTTCCTTTATCTATTTTTATATATTTTCTAAGTTTATGTTCGAAACCAGAAGCAAAAATAATAACATTATAATTTTTTTTAATTAACTCTTTCGCTAGATCATAATGCCTTGTACCTCCTACCATATCAGGAGTTCTTGTATAATGATTTAATATCCATATATTTTTAGACATAAGCATAAATACCTACTTCATCTCCTATCTTAATCTTAACTAAAATACTTATCTAAATTTATTTTCCGTAATTTTTTCCCAAAATTTATAACTAATTCTGAATTTTCTAAGGAAAAGCTTAAATCTAATTCTGAAGGAGTAAAAATGCTAATAAAAAAAACTGGTTTCTCAGTATTTACCCCCAACTCTATTGAATTAACGGCTTCCCGCTCTCCATAATAACGAGATATCCAACCCCTGGGATTTTCTCCTTCTCTACCTTTAACTATATTTAAATCTTTGTCTTTTAAAATATTCAATTTATCTGTAAAACTATTTAAATATAAACTGTATTTTCCACAAGGAATATTTTGAATAATTTCTTGCCAATTATTTTTATCTTTTAAATTTATATCCCAGGGTCCTAAAAGCCATTGTAATATAATTTTATATGGAATGTTCTGCTCTTGGATTATTTTATCTACTACTATATAAATACCGTTACTTAATGACCATAACCCTCTACGATGGGTTAATTTTCCCGGTAAACGACAATAACCATATTGCTCACCCACAATACCATCTAAATTGTTTTCATCTTTTTCGGTATAGGTTAATTTTGCCTTAACCCGCTCCATCCATTTAAAACGCCTTAGTAAAATCATTTGATTTAAATTATCTACATTAATTGTATTATGCGATCCAGTACCCTTAAAATAATTATGATATTTTATTTCATCATTATAAAGATATGAACCTCCATCTTGAGCTACATTATATCCTTTCCACCAGATATCTATATGTAATTGATCAGCCTGCCCAAATCTATCCCTCATGGAACCACAACGCAGAGTTGCAAAATCACTATCTCCCTGTCTAATACAATGTACACCACTTAGTGGGAAAACGCTAATCTTGTCACTTTTATATTTTTCAACTGGCGCTTTTAAAGCTTCAGAACCCCATAACCATAAAAGTTCTTCATCCCAGCGACCACTAACAAAAGCTCTCCTCTTTTTAGTTAAATACCAAATTGAATTTAAAACCGGCCTAAAATCACTATAATCACAAGAAGTCCATGGGCAAAATAAAGCCCCATCATTTGCGCCCCAATTAGGCAATTTTCCATCTTTTTCACTTACAAACGAAGCTAAATATTCTCCTGATTTTTCTAAAATATCATAGATTTTTTTAGGAAAAGGCTCGCTTAAGCATTCAGCTATTCTGCACCCCCAAAGATAATAATGTAAAGCTAACCGATGATAATTATGGGAACACTGGCAATAACCGCCATCCTCATAAAATTGCTTCAGACAATCATTTTCTAATAATTCACGCCCTTTTTTCTTCCATTTACTTGCCCCTTTCATCCAGGGAAAATACGAACCTATGGCATAAAGGGTTAAAGCTTCTCCAATCAAATGGTTATTATGTACAGCTATTCTGGCAAAATTGATATTAGTATATATATGTTCTGCGTGTAAATATAATAAGCGCATCAAACGCTGAAAATCTTCTTCCTGAAAACTCGAATCATCCATAAATACATACAAAGCTAAAACCCAGGTAAGTGCTCTAATTGCTAATTCCTGCCCACTGTTCCAATTTATTCCTGCTCGATAGAAATTATTTTCTTCCCAATTTTCTATTTGCTTAGTAAATTCTCGCACCCACCTTGAATCCTTAGTTATCATATAAACACGAATCCAATTATAAATATGGGGAAACCGATTAACTTCCCAGGTAAGTTTACAATCTCCATATTTAGGCTCAAGCTGCAAAATCCGAGACCAATGTACCTCTTTATGCCAGGAAACATTTTTCTTTGGATTTAAATGCCATTCAATGGGGGTCCCATAATCTCCATACCAACGAGAAAAACATTTTATTTGACCATTAACCGCAAGTTTCGATTCTTTGATTAGTGATTCCAGCTCAATACTGCTAATATTTTCAAATTCTGACGATAATTTACTATAATAATTTACAAAAAATCTTTTTCTATTTTTCTTAAACCATTTCAAACTTACTAATTGTTTTCCGAGATAATAATCTTTAAATAAATCAGTACATTTTTTTATAGGCTGAATAATTTTTCTTAAACCGCTTCTATTTAATAATTCATAATTAATTCTAAACAATGCACCTTTAAGACCCAAATCATTAATTTCTCTTAATAAATTAGAAAAATTATTTAATTTTTTAAAAAAAAATGACATCGCTTGCCCTTCATTCTTACTTAAGATAATATTTGTTTCTTTTAATTCCTATCTTTTCCTATTTCAAAACTCACTCGAGTTACTTCAAATAATTCCTCAGCTGAAATTGGTGATTCTTTTCCTTCTCTAATAGATTCTATAAATTTCTGGACTTCAGCAGAATGTCCTTTATCCTGTCGTAAAAGTCTCATTGTTTTAAACCCTGGCCAGCCATATCCCCTAAGCGCCCGAAAATTATCTAAAGCCAATATCCTACCTGCACAAAAAACTTCTACCCGCTCTTTAGGAAAAGATTTATGTCCATTAGCTAAATAATGCACTGTCCCAAAAGAACCATCAGCAAAAGTCATAGTGAAAGTTATTTTATCGCTCCTCGGTTCAACCTTAGAGTAATTTCCTATTATAGTAGATTTCACCCCGCTAATAGGATGTCCAGCTAAGAACCGCATCAAATCAATAAAATGGCATCCCTCTCCGATTATTCTTCCTCCTCCTATCTTAGGATCTTGAGTCCAATGGTCTATAGGAATTTGCCCGGCATTAACTGTTACAATAAAAGATTTGAATTCTTTTATAGTATCCAATAAACTTTTCATTTTTACTATATGGGGAGCAAAACGACGATTAAAGCCCACCATTAAATCTAGATTATTCTGTTTTCTCGAATTATTATAAATTTCTATTACCTTTTCTAATTCTTCTGAAGTAATAGCCAAAGGTTTCTCCACAAATACATTTTTGCCAGCTTCTAATGCCCTACAAACAAACTGAGCATGAATATTATGTCGAGTAGTTATAAACACTACATTTATCTCTGGGTCATTAAATATCATATCTATATCAGTGATGCTCTGTTCAAAACCGTATTTTCTCCCTAAATGTGTACCACTTACTCCGCTACTTGAGGCAATATACTTTAATCTGACACATGTCTTCTTTAATGCCGGCAATAATACTTGATTAGTAAAATTTCCTGCTCCAATTATTCCAATTACCGGCTCAGTCGGTTTTTTCTCCCTATTTTTATTTTGAACAAGAATTACATTTCTACGAAATAAATCTTTTGATTCTTTCTCTTTTTTCGAAGAATATTTAAGCATAATCCCCAAAGAAGATTCCTTGCTCGATATTAATTTATATGACTCTTCAACTTTCTCAAAAGGAAAACGATGTGAAATTAATGGTAAAACATTGAGCCTTTTGGCTTGCATCATTTGTAATATAGCCTCAAAATTGCGCTGTTCTGTCCATCTTACAAAGCCAAAGGGATAATCGTGTCCTTTAATCTCATACTCCGTATCATATCTGCCAGGACCATAGGAACATGATACCTGAAATGTTAATTCTTTTTCATAAAAATCTGCTCGCGAAAGCTCTAATCCGGTTACACCTACCAAAACAATTCGACCTCGCTTACGGCACATCTGGGCTGCCCAATGAACCGGTTCACTACTTTTTGTAGAAGTAGCAATTCTTACTCCATCAACTCCTTGTCCTTAGAAAATGCGAATTCTTTTGAATTTAGAACCTCTCCTTTTGACAAATCAACTGTCTCTGCACCAAATCCACGAGCTAACTCTAATCTATCTTTATCAAAATCAATAGCTAAAACCTGACAACCTTGAGCAATTAATGTTTGCACCACCAGCTGTCCAATAAGACCCAAGCCAGTTACCACAAAATTTTCACCTAAAGTTGGCCTGGCAAGCCTAACACTTTGAAGGGCAATGGACGCCAAAACAGTAAAAGCAGCTTCTTCATCACTTACTCCTTCTGGATTCTTAGCACATAAATTTTTAGGCACACATACTACTTCAGAATGTGGTCACCCTGTCCCAGATATTAAAATTATCTATACTTTTCCCTACTTCTATAACAATGCCCGGCCCGCATTGTGATAGCCTAAAGGAAGTGGCTGGTCGAATTTTGACTGCCCAGAATTTAAAGTAGAGAACATTCCATCTGTCTTTAGCTTATTCAATACCTGTTTGACTTTATTCCGCTGTTGTTTTGCCATAGACAAATAATTTGCTTTGCCAAATTCAACTAACATTCGTTCGGTACCGGCAGATATAACACTAAAAGCTGTCTTAATAAGTAAATGCCCAGGCTTTACAGTAGGGCATGGAATTTCCATAAGCTCAGTTTTTCCGGTTTTAAGATTTTGTAAAATTTGTTTCATAATATTCCTCTATCTATATAATTTATCAAAATTTAAAGCATGATATGTATAAATTATCATATTATTTAGTTATTTTATTTTATTTATATATTTTTCATAATTTTCTATAATATCTATAGTTTTAGTATATAGATCATCGATATCCCTATTTTTAAATAAAATTGTACCTTTTGGCCTGTTGCAAACATCACTTGCAATGGCAGGAATCCCAAAAAAAATAGCTTCTTCAATAGATGCACCATACCCATCTATATATGTTGGTCTTAACATTATATTGGTTCTTTTAAATAAAGGCCAAAGTTCTTTTTGATCAACCAAAAAAAAGATATTGTCTTCAATATTTAATTCCTTTACTATTTTTTTTACTTTTTTTTGATAATCTTTTTCTACTGAATCATCGGGAAGGGCAAATATAAACCCTATATCTATATAAATTTTTTTTAATTTTCCTATAAGCTCAATACATATATCCAATCCGTATACATCTACCCCCTTATAAAAAACAATCTTAGATGCATTTGCGATTAATAAAGGTTTATGTGAATTAATAAAATTAAATAAAGCAAGTGGATATGTCTTTAGAATTTTTTTTTCATCTTCCAATGGAGGCGGTAAAAATGCAGGCTTAAAAATAATTCTTGAAGTATCAATACCTCTATTTGCTAAAAATATTTTAACCTCTTTATTAACAACAAATACTCTCTCAGCATTTCTAAAAGATAATTTTGCTAAATAGTTATAATTTCTCCATTCTTCTATGAGACGACTATTATGTATATATAAACTATACTTATTTTTTGTAAATACCTTTAATAACAATCCATATATATATACTATTTGATTCGATGAATTAAATATATAGTGATTTCCCTGAAAAAAAAATTGCTTTAAAAACCATATTTTTTTAACCCTGTTAGTGTCAATGAATGAACTATCTTTTTCAGTTTTACTCAATCTATACAAATAAACTGAAACTCCACCGTATGGAGGCGGTAAGCCTCCTACATATATTTTTCTTATCATGTTGTATTCCTTTAGATATTTTTAAAACATTTTTTATCAATATTTTATTATTGTTAATGAATAAATTGATATCTATTGTTTTTACAAGCGTACTATTTAACTATTAGCTCATATGCCCCCATTACTCAATAGAATAACGTTTACTCCCCGACTTGCTGTGAATTTACTCTAATCCTTACCTTGTATATGGGGAAGTCCTACTAAACTAAAATCTTGATCAACCAATTGCTCTTGGGTATTTAATATAGTAAGTTTATTTCTTCTATTCTACTCTCTCTTTTTTTGTGAATTTGAAATATTCATCCAATCAAGCTAATAAAAATTATAATATCCTTCATCTTCTATTCTCAAGTTAATTAAATTACTATTATGTTTATATGGATCTTTCATAATTTTATATATCTTTCCAGAAGGTGATATAACTTTTTTAAACGTATTTTCATTAATTAATAGTGTTAACAAAGGTTTTTCTATTCTTCCAGTATAATGCAATTTAAATTTATTTTTTCCTATAATAAAAACTTTTGTATTCTCTCTTGCTTCAAAATATTCAGCAACTTCTGTTGCTGTTGCATACCAAACATTATTATTTTTTAAAAATTTAAAAATTATTTTTAAGCTTTCTTTATCATCGAATATATTTGGCGTTTGTCTTTTTCCGTCTACTCTTGAAGGTGAAATATGCTCTTGAATACTTATTATCAATTTATTCTCTAATAAAAATTCTAACAAAGTAAGTCCTTTTTTAATCCAAATAGGCTTTATACAATTTTTAAAAATATACTTTATGAAACTATTTCTCCTTTTAAAAGTAAAATAACTCCCACTAAAAGCAGAAGGAATATCTATCACTTTATTACTTCCAAAATATTTTATTTCAAATCTTTTCCTAAATGGAATATTTTTTAGCTTCGGGTTCCAATAACGACACCACCATAAGAAACCAGTCTTATTTATGCTTTCATCAGAAAATTCATTACTCTCATAACCACAATATTTCCCACCTTTTGGAAATTTACCAAATGTATCAAAATATATTTTTTTTCCTTTCTCTATTTGATTTATAGCTTCTTCAACAGAATTAAAAGTCTTCCATTCCTGACAAAAATCTTTAGCATTTTCTCCTGATATACCATGGGTCAAGCCATGATAGGCAATTTCAAATCTTTCATCATCATTTATAGACTTAAAAAATTCCTTTGTCAGATAATCATAATCAATAGATTCTGCAAATCTTGGAATATTATAATTTTTTATGACCGATGAACGTTTTCCAACAAGAGTAAAAAAAGTAACTTTTACATCTGGAAAATCTTCTAATACTTTTTCATTTAAAAACCTAAAAGAAGAATTTAGGTTATTTTTAGCATAGCCCCAGTCCTCTCCTAAATTCACTTTCCCATTATTATTTAAATCTATCCACACATTAGCAAAATCATCTATCATAAATAATACTGGTGAATTTACATTTTTATACCATTTAGCTATTTTTATTTCCATTTTTATTTTCTTTCTAGTTTTGCGTTAAATTTCTTAAAATTTCTTGACAGTTCTTTGTTAAATTTCTTTTCAGTTCTTTGACTATACCATCTGGCTAATACATACCATAATGGTGCTGTCAATGTATTTCCTTTTTTGCAAAAAACATATATTTTTACAATTTGTTTTGTAAATTTAAATTTATAAAAATCCACTCCTGCACCCATGCAATGAATGTAATAATTTTTCTCAAAAGAATTATTTATATTTAAATCAACAGATAATGCTCCCAAATCATAATGACGGTAATTTCTATCATAAGATGCGTCGAAACAATATTTAGAATTGTTATACAAAAAATTAATTCTATAACAAACTAATTTATTATTAAAAAGAATTTTTACTACATTATTTGGAAATTCTTTGTTAAAGTAAATATCTTTCAAAAATGCCTCTATTTGAGAATTTTCGTAAATACATCCTTTATTATCAATTAATTTTGATTTTGAAATATTTTTTATATTAGTATAATCAAAATATTTAAAATTCTTAACAATATTTTCTTTATAATTAATATCATCCCTATTCATTCTATTTTTAGAAGTTCGTAAATTTTGTTTTAATGACTTTGAATATTTTTTTTGCCTATAATGCTCCATATTTTTAAAATTACTAATTTTAATTTCCGGGCATGCCGATAAAATCGTCATATTATTTTCATTTAAATCAAAATTATGAGTAAATTCCGGAATATACCTCAACACTAGCAAATCATATTTACTATTCTTCTTTAACCAATTAAAAATAAAATTATATTCTTCTTTCTTTAATCCATCAGAAAGAATGTCTAAATAAGTTCCTCCCCATTGTGAAGAGATAAATTCTATCGTTTTAAATTTTAAAAAATATATTTTTCTTGTAACTTCACAAAAAGAAGCAATCGCTTTAAGCACATTATTTTTATTATACAGAAATAATATACAAAGTTTTTTATTATATCCAAATTTTTTATTTTCATAATTTTTAAAATATTTCCACCAAGTTCTTTGCCAAATATAAGAAGAAGAGATATTTCTATTATTTATCTTTTTTTCAAAAGACATCCAAATATTTTTTACTTCATCAAATTTAGTTTCTGTATCGATCAGTTTTATATACATTATTTATTTCCACTTTTTTAAATATAATAAATTTTAATAATTATAACTAATATTAAAATATAGTGTCCGTAGATATCTAAAATAAAAAAATTTACTATTTTCCTTTGATATCACGATATATATAATGTTTAAAATTAAATATTTTAATTAAAGTTACCATTTTCTTTTCTTTAAAACCTACTTTTCTAAAAGCTTTTCGTGAATAAATATTATTTTTCATAACAAGTGTTAAAACTTTTTTACATCCTTTATCTTTAAGATAGATTAAGGCCTTTATGGTTATAGCACCATGTAATCCATTATGTCTATATTCCGGTATAGTATAACAATCAAACCAATAGGCTTCTTTATCCTTTACTTTAACTCTAATCTGACAATTAGTTTCATATTCATCCTCAAAACTTATCCATCCAAAATAAGCAATTTCTTTTTTATCTAAAGCTATAAAACATATTCTATCTTTCTTAAATCTTCCTCTAAAAAGTTCAATTTTCCTTTCATTTACTATCTCCTTGAATTTTTCTAAATCCTTTTCCGCAGCCTCTCTAGTAGTAACTTTAATTTTTGGCTCAATTTCCTGAATTGGTATTTCTAGTGAGCATTCATAAATTATCTCAGTCCTCCAAACAAATCCAATAGTTTTGCGCAAAATAAAATTTAAAACTCTGATCGTAAAGGTTATAATTCCATCTCTTTTTATTTGAGCAAGGAGATTTTCCATTTAACTTATCCTTTTTTATGATATTTTATGATATTTTATGATATTTTATGATATTTTTTTATAATTTTAACTTTCTTAAAATTGATTTTTCAAATCGAATAAGAGATAGATAATTAATTTATCTACTATTGTATTCTCATGACACCATAAATACCGTTCAGTATATGGCAGTTCACAAAGCTCAACATATTTCAAAATAATCATTTATTTCGATCAAATCGCTATTATGATTTCCCTGGGATTTTTCTTTTTTCTATGTCGGATACATACTTAAATTCTCCTTGATTAGTCTGAAAACACACCGCTTTCCTTTCAGGACCTTTTTGGATTTCCTGCTTTTTTAATATGTATCTTATACTTACTAATTTAGCACCTTACTTCATATTTTAATCCTTTAATGGTATCGGTCAGCTAATATGGCTGAAGGTTCCTTCTGCTATATTTGTAGTTCAGAACTTACCTTAGTAAGAATAGTACCCTGTTCAGATTGCATGGCCTTATATGTAATTCATGTTCCTCAAGTGTAAATGGCAAGTAGAAATGCACCTTGCGCGGAAAACAATTTTGCACCTCCTAGAGAGAAAAAAATGGCTTAATCCTCCTCTTCTTTTTGAATTCTAAATGATTCCCCACTTAAGTTAAATACTTTGGAATGATGA
>Ga0210003_1002313_pt1 | contig 16234 bp, 24 predicted proteins | sample LantaG_FD_182804 | JGI IMG/M metagenome (GOLD analysis project Ga0210003, IMG submission 182804) | Deep subsurface microbial communities from Baltic Sea to uncover new lineages of life (NeLLi) - Landsort_02402 metaG (SPAdes) (version 2) | ecosystem: Environmental > Aquatic > Marine > Oceanic >...
TGCCAATCCTCTTCGTACCCCTTTATTATAGTCTGTATCTGATTTAAATTCACTCATCTTAGATGACAAACGCTGTATAAGTTTTTCTTTATTCATCTTTGTTTTGGTTTGGTAGTTTCTCTATCTCACTTACTCTTTGGTGAGTACTTAACCCACTATTGGCTGAGTGTATAATGTCCAGTATTGCTTCTATCAATTCCTCTTTACTCATCATCTTTGTTTTTGGTTAGGCAATACTACTACTGGTTTAGTACTTTCTAAAATATTAATTGAGTACAGTATATTGTTTAACTTTTGAGTTATTTTATCAGTAGTCAGCTTATGACTGTTTAGCTTTACAATTTTACTTGCTGTCATTATCTAATTTTTTAATAGCTGCTGCAAGATATTTTGCAGTATCTAGAGTTTCTTCATAAGCATGTTGTAACCATTCTTTAAGACTGTAATCTTCACGATCCACAGTTACACCGTACTCTTCAACTCCTTTCTTATCAGAGTCTATAAGATCTTTAATAATACTCTTAGTGATGTTACATGCTCCTTGTGAAATATCTTTCACCATCTCAGGATCTACTTCTTCATTGTCAAATTTATTCATTTCCTAAATTATAAAGGTTATACAATAATGTAAGCTCATCACCATCTTTAATATTCTTAATGGTCTTTATATATCTATAATCACCATCTATCGTAGCTTCAAGATTAGGTTCTTTAGAATGATTAATAAATCCACCTAAAGGTGTTCTAATAAATTGATCTTTAAATCTTTCATCATATACATGTGATATACCAAGGACTTCCCCTTCTTCTATATCTGTAAGTGCAAATAAACCAAGACCTTCTATATTAGAGGGTTTGATTGTTACCCTGGAATCCAGGGGTTTGTAATATTTAGATTTTATTTTCATAGTATTTTTAAGTTTATCTACTCTAATACCCAATAAAATAACAAGCACCAATAGTATGACTATCAGTGCTTGGTATATTCTATTGGTATTTTTGTTCATTTAGACTTCATCTTCATATACCGTTAGGCATAAATCTATAAACATAAAGTAAAAGCTGTAGTATGTAGCTTCTGGATTTTCATAAGATCTGTATCCAAGAAGCATCATAGGTCGTATAGCTATTGTAATTTCCCAATCTTTGTTGTCAAACATGTGTTATAAGTTTACGACTTCACAAGAACCTCCACTACACGCAAGCTCATTAGATAAGTCTGTGTTATCACCAATTTCTATTACTTTAGTAAGATCTACTTTAGAAAGTGCAGCATACCTTTTGCCAAACTCTTCTTTAGTTATTTCTTCAAAAGGAGCTTGTACATAAGTACCACCATCGTAAGGAAGAACAGACAAACCGTTAAAAGTATTTTTGTTCTCCCACATCCACTCTACAATACCTTCCCACTCATCTTCTTTTACAGAAACTGTAGCAGATACATTGTGTGTATTGCGACCATTAATATGACCTTGTTTTACCCAATCTGTATTCCATTTTTGAACACGTTCTAACATTTGTAATGCTGTCTCGTCTTCTCGTAGAGTTGCAGTATTTGGAGCCATTTGAGGGATCTCAATAACAGCAGAGTTAGGTATAAGCTTCATGTCTTTTACAAGTTCAGGATGATTGATAGCAAGATACTGATATAATGCTTCATCTTTATTGCATTGCATACGTCTAATATAGTACTTAGAATGCCATGCATGTATGCCTGATGATGTACCTACTACACAAGATGTAGTACCACTTGGTTTAACTGTAGTTATTCTAGCAGCAGGATTGATTCCTATGCTGGTTGCTGTATTATAGTTAGCATCAATTGTTACATCAACAGCTTCTTGCAAATCAAGATTGTATACAGCTCCATTACAAATGCCTGTCATACCTACACCTACAAGAGCATCTTTTTCAGTAGTCTCTTTCCAAATAGATCTTAGATAATGAAAGTTAGTAAATCCTGCTTGTAGTGTACCAAAGAAAGAAGCAGCATATGCTCTTTCATTTAAGTCTAATTGGTCAATAACATTACCTGCATTTATCTCTGTAAGGTTACAGAACTGAAATGGTCTTAGTGCAATCTCACAACAAGGATTAGTTCCCCAGTCTTTATCGTTACTAAGATATGTACCAGGTTCTCCACTACCACTGTCTTCAATCTTTTTCCAAAGATTTACAAAGAACTCTTTAGTTATTCTGTGACGTAAAAGAACAGCACTATTATTAGCTCTACCTCTTTGTGAGTTATTTTCCCACCATGCACCGCTTTTACATGCTATCATTTCATCATCGTCTGCAGAAAATAAAGATATAAGTGCAGCTCGTCTAATACCACCAGCAAGGACAGCATCAGCTATATAACATATCATATCATGTACCTCTATAGGAGATAGTCTTTCACCATCTTCTTTACGGTCTAACATAATCTCAAGATTAAACAAGCATTTCTTAAGAGGTTCGTGACCAGGAGCTTTACCACCTGCAGTTATTAATCTTGCTCCTTTAGGTCTAATATCACTAAAGTCAAATACAGGTTTAGTTTTTCGCATTCCAAAGTAAGATGACATAAGATGACGAACTGCATCAGCCCATCCTTCTATAGAGTCACTTACTAAATATTTTTGTTTTTTCTTAGGTTTATGAATCTCAGGGAGTTGATTTACATGATCACGTTGGACAGAATATCCAACACCTGTACCTCCAAGAAGGAGAAACATAGTCTCACTAAAAGCACGGTAATCATCAATAGGTAAGTATGCACAATTATATACTCTAGACTCTGATTTCTCTATAGCTGCTCCAGAAAACTGCGCTGCTCTCATAGACATCAGAACTTTTTTATCGTATAGGAATTTAGAATTAGCATCAATTTCTTCCTTTAAACTAGGGTATCTTTTTTTCATCATGTTGATATACCTATCAACTATTTCTTCCCAAGTTTCTCTCCTCTCTTCTCCTGCTACATACTTAGCGTACTTATTGAAAACAACAAGGTCACTAAGGATTTGATTGCTTTTATCCATTTTATTTTGCTCTATCTGTAATGAAAGTAAAATCAGGTTGTTTAAAGTTAATAGACTTCATAGTCTTATTATCTTTAGTTCTCTTTACACTGAATACACCGTCATTTTCTTCAACGTGTGTTTCAATAGATATTCCCATTTTATCAGGGTGAGTACCTTTAAGGTAAGCATCAACCGTAGCATAGGCTTCGTCAGACGTAGAACAAAACTTTGATAAGTTACTCATTGAGCCAGCACATACAATATCATTTATATTGATACCGTTAATCATTGCTGCTTGAGTTACTACCCACAACACATCAAAATATGCATCACATAGCTCTGTAAGGTCATCATTCTTAGATAAGGCAAGCAATAATTCTTGCATTTCCTCATCAATAAGCATCATATTCAGCTTTTTTTGTTCATCTGTCATAAGCTGTGGTGTGACAGGTTTCTTGATATTAAGTCTTTCTAACCAGACTGTAATATAAGAATGCAAAGGTTGAATTTTTCCCATTTTTATAGTTTGTTTATTTAAAATATTAGTATTCTTCTTAGAAAAAAAGAAAGGCGGTAAATATACCACCTCTCTTATCTTTTTCCAAACGTTTAATCCTTTTTTATTTAGTTGACTATACATACTTCTACCCAACCTTTTTCAGAATGCTCAACTTCAGCGTCAACACCTTGATTATTTAATTGTCGTGCGAGTTTACAAGCTGCGTCCCAGAGTCCTTCTTCAGGCATTTCATCGTGTTCATCATCATAACAAACCTCCCCTCTACATTGGTACATTTTATGTTCTTCACTATACTCAAAAGTATACCCATCTATTCTTTCTGTGCTACTCATTTTAAATAATTTTATATTGTTAATGGTCTGCGTATATAGTACATCCAAATCTATTAGGGTCGAACTCTAAATAGTCTAGTATTTTCTTACCTAATAATAAATCAGCATAGTCTTCCATTGCTTGTCTGGTAAGAGCATGCTTTTCTATATTTTCCTTACTGAAATTAAAAGTTTTATCATCTTTAAATAAAGTTATAATCTTTTTTACTTCAGGATCATTTTCTATTTTTTCTATTTCCTTTATGACTAAAGGAAGGTCATCACGGTCTACATAGTATTCCGTTACATTTGGTTCTTGTTCTTGAGCACCAAATCTTTCAGGTGCGTCACTGCCTTGTAAACCAAACCAGAACTTACCTTCTATATCTCCATCGTAATATCGTCCCATATTATTTTATATTCCAATTAATTTCTTCTTTCTCAAGCATATACAGAATGCTATTGCATTTACTGAATATCTTGCTTCCATAAAAGCCACTTTGTGCATCAGATGCAGGATGTGGTGCTTTTATAACCCTTGTTGAATATTCATCAAGGTATTTCTCATAGTGCTGTGCATTCTCACCAAAAAGAACATATACTACATTATCGTTTTTACGATTAATAGCATTTATTACTTGTATAATAAAAGGATTCCAGGCTTTTAAATGAGAGCTGGCTTTCCCTTTTTCTACTGTCAATGCGGTATTAAGCATTAACACACCTTGTTTTGACCATCCTTCTAAAGAGTAATCAAAATCAAGACATAATATGTCAAGATCACTTTCAAGTGCACAAATCATAGTTTTAAGTGGTGAGGGTAAACCGACACCCATTTCTGTATTCACACCAAATGATAAACCTGTTGCATAATTTTTATCTACATAAGGTTTATCACTTAAAAACACAATTTTGACATTTTCATATGGTGTAAGCTTAAATGCCTTGAAGACATTCTGCTGTACAGGATATACGTTTTTATGCTTTCGCTCCTCAATCAACCATTGACCGAGGTTTGCAAAATCCTGTGACATCAGATATGTCCTCATTGCATTAAACCAATCTACACCGAATAAATTACTCAGTACTCGTTGAACGCTCATTAATTATAAGTTTATTATAAAATGTTTCTCTGTTATCATCTAACTTAGATCTAAGCTCGTTACCTTTTGGAATTTCAATATTATATTCTTCTTCCATCTTTTCTTTCAGCACATCGCTTTTTTCTAGCTCTAAGCGTATCTTATTATACTTATCTCTAATATTATGAAATTCGTATATCCGTTGTTTATGATCTTCACTTATCTCTGAAAATTTACCCTGCTTTATTAGTATCAGGTTTTCTTCAAAGTCTACAGGAATATCCATTGTCAACATTTCAAACTGGTCACCAAGTGTTTCTTTCTTTACAAAATAATCACTCGACTCTAGAAAATGTATTGCATTCTCGTATTGAGAATTAGGGTTATAAGTACGCTTCATAAGTATGTATATAGAACCATCATCATGATCTTCACGATGCAAATATGCATTAAGAAGATGATCAGTAAATGATACATCATGTCTTGTACCTCCAAATACAGGAAGCACAAGTAGTGAAGTATCACTACGCTCCATCATAAGACCTCTATACATCCGTGTTTTATTACTTTCACGAATAAAATCTATATGGTTAAGTTGATACCAACCTGATTCTTCTACATATATCATATCACCACGATAAAACAAACGTTTATCATGTCTTCGTATCTCTAAGATACCTTTGCTATCTTGAGAGTGAATGTCAGTGACACCCACATTTTTCACACCAAATTGAATGTGAAAACTTGTGAATGCCACTACATCTGTTAGAGGTTCAGCTATCATATATATCAGTTTCTATGTAACCGTTATTCTCATAATACTCTCTAGGATAATCCCATTTATCAGCTTCAACATGCCATACATAATCATTAAATATTTGAAATGCACCTTTGCGTGGTCTACCATAGCGAGTACCACCATTTATAGCACTGCGAAGATCACTTTCTGGCATAAGTATATTTACAGGAGCATTCATTAAATGAGTATCAATAAATATGAAACCAAAATCATCTGCAACAATATAATCTTCATACTTTTGACCTGAAAATGTAAGTGCTTGAACACCAATTGTATACCAAGCTGCTTGAAGGTCATAACCAAACTTAACCATACTACCCATTACATTTTGATCATAGGATGATGTGGTCTTAAGGTCATATACATTAATAACCTTGGCTGCATGATTAATAACTACAATATCAGGAAGGGCTTTACATTGAACACCTTCAATATCAAAAGCAATATCCATTTGATAGATTATTTCAAGATGACCATCCTTAATAGTATGTGTTTCAGGTACATCCATTGCAAACAAATGTCCTACATACTCATCATTAATAAGAATAGCTTTCATTGCTGCAGCTTTGTTGTATGTTTCTTGTGATATCATAGTAAAATCACCTTTCATCATACATTCTTTTACCCATTCTCTACCGCCAAGTTCTACAAACTCAGCAACAAGGTCTTCAAGTTTAGGACTTTTGATACCCGATTGAGTATAGGCTTGCATAAACATGTCGTTATGCTCTACTATTCTACCATTTTCAATATGGTCTTCCATGATTTGCTCAAGAGCATGAGTAAATTTACCTGTGTTCTTGCGTCTGTCTGTCCAAGGATTCTCATACTGACGAATCTTGTACTTAGAACTAAATTCTGCAGTAGTATCAAACATCAAAGAGTCAAAAGCACTGCCAAATGTCATGGCTTCACTCTCTACTCTTACTGCAACACCGTCAAGCATTGCTTTAGCTCGTTGTGGATGACGAACTAATTCGGAAAGCAGTGAACGTGACACTGCCTTCCTTTCAAAATAATTATCTCTTTCCATTAACTTGTAATAAATAAATTAGTTTTTTTCTCAAAATCAATTGCACTCTTTAGCAATGATGGTATAATAGTTTTTATATCTTCCATTGCTTTTTTCTTTTCAGGAAAAGTAAGATTTGAATATGTATTCAAAGGAACTGCAAGTTCAATTACATCTTTAATTTCGATATCGATGTCTTCATATTCAGAAGGCTTTAACATAGCAGTTACAATCTGCTTTCTTATTTCTTTAACCCTTCTGTGATCAATACATTTAACCCAAAAACAAGTACTTCCTTGAGATGCAACTTCGCTAAGTTTATTCTTATAACTGTTGCTTGTCAAGTTTGTACCAGTAATAGCATATAATAATGGAACATGTGTTTCATGTTCTACAATAGGTACTCTTACATTATATTCACTATAAAGGTCTAAACACTTATAAAATTTTTGTATTTGCTTTTTAGTTATAGTAATATCCATCATTTTGTAATTTGAATCATTTGTAATTCCATATCTTCTCTGAAATAGAAAGATGTATCTCTTACAGCAAGACCCATTGATTCATTACCAAGATAATTAGTAAATGCTGTTACCATTCTTGCTGCAATCAATGCACCTGTATGAGATGTATTCTTCAAAGAACATATTTGTTCTCCTACCTCAGAGTCATCAAAGAGTGTCTTTCGATAACGCTCCTCTTGTCCACGTTTTACTGTGAACACTTCATAACTTTCGATACTCATTCTACCGTCAATAAACAATTCTCTGTCTTCTTTTTTGCACCAAGTATCAAACATTGCTTTCCTAGCTTTCATGTTGTCAAAACAAGAGAATGCTACATTAGAAACATAAGTTCCTTCTTCAATCTTCGTATTAAACGTATGAATGTTAAAGTCATTTGCTTCGGTAAAATTGCCAATATTCTCTGCTGCAGAACCAACTTTAGTTTTAGTAAGTTGATCTTTAGAGAAGAATTGACCTGAGTAATTTACTTTCTCAATGACATCATTGTCATATAAAAGTATTTCATGATCGCCTGTTCTAGCAATAAGAAGAGATAACCAGCTACCGATGGTTCCTAAACCACCGATAGTTAGCTCTCTCGTATTGCCGTACCACGCGACACTATTAAATCTTGTATGCGATTCTTTAATAATTTCGCTCATAATGAATATTCGTTATTTAAATTAAAAGAGTCTGCTGCTTCATTAATAAGATCGTTCATCTGACTCATATTGTCACCAATGAATTTTACATGTTTACGAACTAAATCTGAAGTCTTAAGAAGTCCTGTTCTTGCTGTATCAGCACCAAAGAAATCAATAGCTTCACCAGCTATTATCTCACTTGTAAGTGGAGGCAAGGTTTCTGACTTAACACATGTATCTATTGTAGGTGACAAACCATTGTATTCATCAAGCGGATTAATATAAAGACTGCAAAAGAAATCTTCAGCATCATTCTGTGTTACATCATACATTGCAGGGTCCCACAATTTTTGTTGTGAATGATATCCGTAATCATTATCATAAAATGACCTTATAAAATGTTTAGAGGGTTGCTTTGTTTTAGCAAGTTTCTCCTTCTTTTCTCTTTCTTGACGTTCTTTTATCTCTTTAATTCTGGTGTCAATAACTTCGTCATGTGGTTTAACACAGCCTTCAATAATTACATCAAGATCAATAGTCATAAGAATGTGCTCTGCAGGAAACTGCATAGATACTGTCTCTTCATCTTCCTCATCAACATCAAATGATGCACCTTTAACTTTTACAAGCTTTGCAATCTTTGCTGTATAATTTTCCTTAAAATTTACAATCAAAGACAAGTAGTAAGAATAATTAGCTGCATTATCATGCAATTCTTGCACATCTGTACCTGAAAAGAATGTATCCATCGTGTGATGCGTATGAATAAGACCGTAACGATTTTCCATATACGCTGGTATACGGTCAACCATGTCTATGATATCTGCAGAATGATTTTTACTTTCAGTATAACTGTGAGTACCAATATTCATTAGATATATATCTGTAGTCTTTGCTACATACGTATCAGGATCACTAATGCTACCTGCTATTTTTTCATAAAAAATAAAACCACACCATTCGGTGTTTCCTATTTCGTCATGCATTTGGTCAATCTTCTCTTTGACCTCCTTAGTTACTATAAGTTTCCCCTTCCCTTTCTGGTTGTAGGTTGGATATTGTTTGCTCTGATTTTGGTTCATAATATAATTTTAATAGTTCATTTACCCTTTTAACCACTTTTTTACCTAATGCTTCAGGCATGTGTTTGTAGCATGACTGAGCATACTTTTTCATTGTAGAATTATCAAACGGGATAACTCTTATTTTCAAATGTTTATCTCTAAATACCTCTGAACATTCATACATTCTAGGCTTATCGGCATCTAATAAATAATCAACATGCCACCCATCTTCTTTCATGGTATAACCATTTAAGTTTACACATTTCAGTTCATCATTGTTTATGTGATTTAAAATATCAGATGATGCAGCGACATTACCTTCAGGATCTATATAAGCAGTTATTTTATCTGCGTTATCATAAATAATATCGGTAACATCTATGTTTTCTACTTTTAACTTTGAATCTGAAGCTATACCGTACAATTCTGAAATCTTTTTGTACGGTCCACCATCAAGACTTTCCCATTTAATGTAGCTATCAAGATAAGCAAGATACATGAACATATCTTGATATTTCCTACCTCTTCTAAACTTTACTATACTGGCACTACCAAGACACATTTCTTTAAAACCTCTATCATATCCTCTACTAATAAGTATACCTCGTACATGAGAATGCATATAAGAACCAAGTATTTCTATTTCATTGTAGGTATCTCTAAACATGTGAATACTACTCATTTTAGTTCTTCTAATACTAGAATTAAATCTAGATCTTGTGTAAAGACCTTTAAGTAAAGTACATTCATCATACTCATTTGTTATCTCTACATCACCATGTCTTATTGTGACATCATATACTATTTGTAAAGCTGTTGGATTGTCAGCATGACCATAGTAGTTTGTTATTCTAATATCAATATCATCAAGAGATCCTGTCATATCATAATGAGCTTCAATTAAGTCATGTAGATTTTTAATGACAGGTTGAAATTTTAGATAAGAACGTTCTACAATATCTTCATCGTCAGCCATATTAGAAAATGTATAATCTACATTTATAGTTGTTTCAACTAATCCTACAGGATTTACTAGCATAGAAGCTCCTGCACGAATAACCACAACACCGAATTTGTCATTTCTTATTAGTATACTTTCCATATTTTTAAGGTATTAATAAGGGTCTCCCTGTATTAGAGAGACCCTTAATATTAATTACTTGTTCAGAAACTCTCTGAACGCTTTGTTGATAGAACCCAAAGTACTATTGCCTATAGCAACATTTTCTTCATTTTCTACCATAAGATTACCTACTGCACTAAGAGATTCTCTGAATCTATCTGTTGCATTAACTAATTCTTCATAGTCATTCATAAGCTCTGTAAACTCACCAGTATTAGATACTTGAGTTTCCTCATTTGAATCACGTGTCAATAATGGACCTTCAAACTCATAAGATCTAATTTTTTGAATTAGTTCGTTAGTTGGAGTATGAGGGTAATTACCAAAGTAATCCTTTGCTACTTGACCATCTTGATCGCAGTATTCTCTTACAACAGACATGATTACATTTCTCGCCATGCTCTCATAGTTATCAGACACATCTCTGATTTCTGAATATCCTGCTTTCATCTTTTGAGGAACAACAAGAAGAATCACATCACCTTCCGATGGGATAAGTGACGAATCATCAAATAGAGTCGTCTTCGTTGAGTGTATAATGACATTTGAATTATCAAAGTTTACCTCTGGAACATGAGCTTTTAACTCTCCAAATGTAAATCCTTCAAAATCAGTTACTTTCAACGGTCTTGCGTTACCTTCCGACTTAATATAAATCGCTCTTGACATTTTTTTATAATATTTATCAAATTAATATTCCACCATTGTCTAGGTGGTCTTCTATTTCAATCATTAGACTTCCAAATAGGTCATCTAAATCTTGCTTACGTGATATTTCAGCCATGATAGCATCTCCTGCCATAGCTGAACTCATCACATTATCACTTGCTATATCCTGAAGATAGCAGACTTCATATCGTAGTGTACTAACACTACTAAATTCAATCTTATCTCTATCTTGTTTCAGAACTTTGCAAGCCTTTTCCAAAGTTTCATTGGATAATTGTTCACCTAACATGTTTCTTAATGGTGACACCCGTAAACTTGTCAACATAAGAGTCATAGCCAACAAGTAGGTCAATCCTATTTACCCACCTTCGGTTCATTCTATCAGCTACCATCCACATACCATCATAAACACCAGCTCCTGTTACAATAACAAAATCACCTGGTGAAAAGTATGTTTCAAGGTCTCTACTAATAGCAATGTACCTATGTGACATAGGATCTTTTGGGTCTATCTTGTATCCGAATGCTGTTGTGAACGGGTCACTATCGCATTGCGCTACAGTAGCTTGGTAACACGTTACCGTTACTGTTTGGTCGATACTTAATAGAATACTTAAAGTTAATATTGATAGTTTTAACATGATTTACGGATTAGTTCAACAAAATCTTCCAATTTTAAGTGAACATATATCCCTTCTGTTACAAATCTACCTTTCGGAGTCTTACGTGTCTTCTTATCAAAGATGACATTCATTTGACCCTCTTCGTCAGGCATTTCAGACAGAACTTCAACATAGTTCACTCTGTCTTTCAATGTTTTGCACTGCACGTTTAGAAATCCAGTATAACAGAGGTCAACCTTTTGGTCATCTCTGTTTCTTGATTCTGCACGTGATGTGACAACATCTGGAAAGAACTCAACGAGTATCTTTACACATTCTCTCTCCCACGAATGACCTGCTCTTCTATTGCGGTTTGCCATTTTTCAACTTCACTGTGCTGTTAAATACTCAACAGCTTATCTGTCATGTTTTTAGCGCAATCCTTACCATACTTTTCACAACAATCGGTTATATCCTTAGTATCATCAAAATTCATTACAGATGATACACCATAGAGATCTTCATGTCGTTGTATAAATGCTTTACCAGCATCATCTGGGTCACCCCATATTACAACTTTATCAAATCTCTTAAGAATACTTTCCATAACATCTTCAGGCACATCGACTGATTCAGCCTGTGGTGCAAATGATGGATAACCGAACTCATGCATAAGCATAGCGTCTTTATAAGACTTTTGAATTACACATATCTCACCTCGTTGCGGAAGAAGTTTATAACCTTGTAGAGATAAACCTCCTGCAACAAACTTCATTATCTTCTCAAATGGTCTATATATCTTGAACTCTGTGAAGAGGTCATAAGAATAAGAGAGGGTCTTACATTTAAATAATGACCTATCTACCCAGAATTTAGATATTGGTTCCACTCTGAAATGATTCAAAGTATTTGGTGTGATTCCCCACTTTTCCCATAGGTTGATATCATCAACTGTTGGTGTCCTCTTATTAATAAGAAGTTGTGGAAACTGTGTTCTTTTTAGACGCTTTTCTACTGTTGGAAGCTGTGGGAGAGACACGCATTGCATGTCCTCCCATACTCTTTCGAGCAGCTCACCAAAAGTAAGATAAGGATATTGTATCTTGACATAATCAAAGACACCACCTTTTATACCTGTACCATAGTCTACAAATCTTAAACTACCGTTGTTACCATAATAGAGTCTGAACGAAGGTGTATGGTCGTCCTCACGTAGAGGAGAGCATATCATCTTCAATGGTGAAACATCACCGATGTATCTCCTATAGATATCAAGCTCGGAAGCTTTCTCAAGTATTTTATCAATACTGAGTTCTTTGTGTACTTTAACAGGCATAATAACATATTTACAGAAATTAACTGTTCATCATCCCCAAGGTGTGTCAGAAGCACCTGCCTCTGTTGCACCAGTTGGGGTCGTTACTGCAGTAGGATTGTATTCCTGCCACTGTGTGCTAGCTTGGTATTCGTCTTTAAACGCACCATACTCGCCATTAAGTGACTTAGAAAATTCAACTGCAGCATTTTGATAAGGTCTGATGTATAGCTTGCGATATGCAGACTGATACTGTCGTTCCTCACCATTTACGTCTACTGTTCTTACACCGAACAGCATACCTACACGATTTGGTTCACCTTCATTGGTCATCTTCATGATGTCCTTGATCTCTGAGAAGTTACCTGCAAAGATAGCATCCCAATTATCAAAATGTAAAGGTTCTCCTTTCTTTCCTCCTTTGTGGTTTACCCACGCACGAATGAAATTTATGAGTTGTTCCTCACCGTTAAATGACTTACGCATACCTTCCTTACTGTACCACTCATACGTTGGTCCCTCAGTTGGGTCTGCATAGCAAAACTGTGCTGAATTATTCACATATTGAAACTTACCTGTCTTTGATTCAACAGGTTTCTTTGTAATAAAGAAAGATTCACGATATAGGAAATCATCTTCTGGACGACTTAACCACATATCAATACGAACACGAGTATTACCCTCGTTATCTTTATCTACATTAGCTGTAGGTTCTTTAGGATTATCAAATCCCAATACACTTTGCATTTCCTCAACACTAGGACATACAGTTTTAACAAATACGAAATTCGCACCTGTCATTAACTTACGTCCTCCTGTGACTTTCTCGCCACCATCTCTAACGCCTATTGCCATGCTTCGATTGTATTGTTTGAAGTGTTAGTTTCCTCTATATCTTCGTTGGTTGTTACACCAGGAATTACAGAAGGAGTCTCATTGAACATTGGTTCTGTAGTAGCTACATTATCAACGTTTTCAGCAGTGTCATCTACCAATGTGAAAGTAGGTGCAATCACTTTAGTAGTCTTAACACTTACTAATTTTGGATGCTCAAACAAAAGCCTTACCTGGTCTTTAGGTAAGTCATAGTAATCCTGAATACATCCGATTTCAGAATTGTAATTACGAGCTGTATTTGTTCGCGTGTACCCTGAACCCATCAAGGTAATAATCTCACTAATAGAGATTATCTTTTTTGAATTGGAATTTTCCATTTCTAATAAAAAATTAAAGATTAATTAATCAGTGGGACCCTCTCCCGTAATAATCATCAATAGTATTGATGACCTTCTTTAGATCGTTGTCGATCTTAAGTTCTTTAAACATCCCCATTGGAGACTTTGCAGTGCTATCACCCATATTCTGAGTTACAAAATGATTCCAGAGCTTTTTAGTACCTCCTTCTTCTTTTATATCCACTCCTGCATATAATACAATAGTAAACATACCTTCTAATGTAACTACATTATCAACAAGTTTACCTACCGTCTTAGCTTTGCGTTTTCTAACACCTGATGAATCCATAACTTCTTCATCGTGTGTAAGAAATACAATTGTCATATCATCACGTAGATCTGCTGGTGCATTAGCGAGTTCCCATATATGTTTGCCGATTTGGGTAAATTTCTCAAACCCTTTTACTTCAGCCTTACGCATGAACTCATTTGCTGCACAATATTGCCAATCATCTATAACGATAGTCTTTATCTGTGGCATCTTATCATTGATAAACTTCATTACCTGAAGTATTGTAGGTACATCATCTGAAGAATACATATTGCCACCATCAGGAGATGCTCCTTTTTCGACTCTTTTGTATTCTTTGCCTTTAGGAAAAGGTAATGCTTTCCCTTGAACATTAATGACATAAGTACTTTTTGGATCGAGATTCATCATTGAAGTGCTTTTACCGACACCCGATGGACCGATAACACATACGCCTATTGCGCTCATTCTTATTTTATTTAAAGATTCTGTGTATACTGATAAACCTTTTCTATGGCTCCAGTATCTTCTATTCTTGGCAGTTCTTTGAAATAACTACATGCACCATCAAAAAATAATGGTGTTCTAACATTGGCTTCTCCGTCACGACTTTTAAGTATTAGTAACATTCTGAAATGATCTTGCATTACATTTACTTTATAACCGTCACATTCTTCCATTTGATATCTATCAGGGGCAAACAATCCGAAAACATTATCAGCATCACGCTGTGTCTCCTTATTGTTTGCTAACCCATCAAGCGATGGTTCAAGCTTCTCGTCTATTGATTGACCTTTGAAAGTGTATTGCTTTTTTTCTTTATCAGAACTCTGCTGTTGAACGTTCACAACTATGTTAGCATATTTGTTACGTAGTTCAATACAATGCTCTGAAGAAAATCTGCTTATTGTCTCATGTTTACTAAGACCTTTTTCTGTCCTCAATAACCCGATATGGTCAGTGATAGCAATAACATACTCATTGACATCATCTGGAATATAGGTGTCATTCACCTCTTTATCCACTCCGTCAATAGTAATAGTACGCTTAGTCCATTTACCCTTAGATTCATTGTAACTCTTCATTGTTTTGAAGATACCTGTTGGATTGTGTATATGATCTATGATGGTAACATACTTTTCAAGATCAGCAAAGTATTCTTTTGCTTCTTCTATCTTAGCTATTACATCATCAGGTAGATAATATCCTACGTTTCCAACTGATCTAAGTTGTTTAATAGACACACGCATATTATGTTGTACAAACAACCAGTATGATATGATTGACATCATAAACTTCTCCTTACTTTCCTCTAAACTGAAATAAAATATCTTCAGTCTGATATCCGTGTCAGGATTTTCCTTGATGAACGTGTAAGGGATAATAACATACAAAAAGCGAGCGAGCTTTGATTTACCAACGCCACTGCTTGCTGTACATATATCATATGTACCTCGTTCTATACCAGGAAAATACTGACTGGTTCTTTCAAAAGGAAATGGAATACAGTTTACATGTCCGAGAGCTGCTCTCTCCTGCCTTTTCTTTATTTGCAGGAGTGCAGAATCAAATATGCCTTCCCCACTTAACTTTATCTTGTTCTCCTCCATCTTCTATCATTGCGTCACACAGTGAAGCAAGCATTGAGTCACCATCTTTATAGATAAGATACTCTGCTACTTTCATAAAAGCGTAGCCTTCTTTTGCTTTACCTGCAACATATTGTTTAGTAGCTGCCAATATTATATCATCCGTATAATTGGGAAACTCTCTTTTAAATTTTCGCATCTTGCGAACGATATTAGTAAGATTCCCTCTTACAGGATGATTGTTGGTCTTAACACCTTTTGGAAAGAAATCTCTAAATTGTGTACACAAGTCTACTATTTCCTTAGTGGAAAGGTTTACTGATGTTCTTACTATTTTAAAGAATATCTTATTAACAAACTCTCGACCTTTATCAGTTATATCACCATTACTATTAATAGCTTCTATATCCTTCAAATAATCTTTGTTTACTAAATTTCCAATTATGCTTGTAGACCCGTCATTTAGTACCTTTAAATAAAATACTTCATTTGGTGTAAGTCCATAATC